>Ga0209431_10000428_pt1 | contig 35143 bp, 29 predicted proteins | sample RifCSP13_3_FD_184021 | JGI IMG/M metagenome (GOLD analysis project Ga0209431, IMG submission 184021) | Soil microbial communities from Rifle, Colorado - Rifle CSP2_sed 13_3 (SPAdes) (version 2) | ecosystem: Environmental > Terrestrial > Deep subsurface > Rock core/Sediment | place: Rifle... | reverse complement strand
CTCGGGTACGTTCCGCCCGAGGAGTACGAACTTCAACACGCCCGGCAGGGGGGTCAAAACCCGGAGGCCCATCTGTCTACCTGATGGGGTTCACTCCACACGGCGGCTCAAAATTAGATTGTCAAAAACAAATGCAACATCACGATGTCCATGCGTACCCCCCTGGTAACCTTTGGGCCACCCCCCCCCATCGGAGAGTATGACCCGGCTTGGGTGGTACACTTCTCGATGACGCTTTTTGGTACAGTTTTCACTGTCGTTCTACACTCCCGGGTGTGGATCCCATTCAGTTCTTTCTGAAGCCGCGTCTTCCCTACCCCGCCGACTCCATAGAACATCAGGACGTGATGCTTCTTCGGATCCCTGTTTCTCAGGAGGGCACGGAACCGTTCCGTCTGATCCTCACGATCCGTGAATTCGCGCAGGGCCTTGTGCTTCCGGGTGGAGTGTTTCGGCGTGAGCGGCATGGCGTCTCCTTAGAAGAAACCAAACCGGGTCCGCAACATTGACACCTTTTGACCAACAGATCGGTCGCCATATTTCCATACTGTGTGGCTAAATGGGGAGAATCCTGACCTGCCCCATGGTTTTAGACCAACTGTACAAGGGGATTTTCTCCTGAGGCATCTGGGCTCACTTGGGAGTAAGGACGAGTATCAACTCTTTTGCACGGCGTCGCGCGTCGCGTCCCGTACTACCTACCAAGCCAGAGCTATTGCCGCCGAGTGTGCTGAACTTGCTTTCAACAGATTGCTCTTGAACTGAAAAGTATTTTTGCGCAATTTGCTTAACTAACAAACCTGACAATCCGTTTGAACAGTCGTGATCTGGGAAAGTAAGAATAACTTTTGCCCCGCGAGAACAGATTACCTGAAGCAAGCTGTCGAGAGCTTCTTTTGACTCTGATTTAACGCTGTACCTCGAGTGCGGCCGCAGTTCTATTGAAGGATATCGACCCACCCCAGACACTTCCCCAGATTCGCCACGCGCAACCGTTTCCAGGACATGATAAAAGCGGCTGTAGTGGACGCCAGAATAAGGAGGGTCAACAAATACGAGGTCACCAGCCTCTATTTTGTTGGCAGAGTCATTTGCATCGCATACATCGCCGCGGCCAACTTGATGTGCATGAAGCTTTGCAATAGAAATAAGCGCGTTCTTAGTGCGTAAGCACACATCGAGTCCCCACGCTGCCTCAAGAAATCGTTTCGCAGTTTTCGTAGGCTGGAAGGGTTGTGCTGTATGTCCAGGAGCCGCAGCACATTCATTTGCGGCTTGGATCAATGCAGCCAGAGCAATATCACGCTCAGGCATCGTTCTTGGAATATATCTGCGCAAAGCATCAAACCAGAGTGCCTGTTTCGCGCTAAAGTAGTGGCCACCATAAGAACTGGTAATTGGTAGGCAATGTTGGCCGCCGCACCAATCACGAATTTCTTGGACACTCTTCTTTGTTAGCTTGTCATAGGTAGGTGGCTTCATGGCCGAAACCCAGCATTGTGCTGATCTATACCAGGACGACCAGACTGGTTCCCAATTCAGCCCCGTTTTTCGACCTATCACTGCGTTCGCTAAGGAAACACTGTATCTTTGCAGATCACAAGCAATTACTTCCACTGGATGCCTCGTGGCGACGAACCACGCAACAACTCCTGAACCAGTGAAGAGATCAACGAAACGACGCGAGTGCAGAATTTCCGAATCCAGCAGCGTGCCCAAACCGTTCTGAAGCATGACACGCTTCGATCCCATGTACTTCATGGTTCCTGCTCCGGGTCTTTGATACCTAGAGCAGCGTTCCGACGTCGATAGAATTCAAACTTGATGTGCTTTAAAAACTCGTAATCGGCCTCCTCATAAGATCGTGCCCCGCTCGGGTGAGCGGGGATTCGTCTAATTTCATTGAATTTCGCCAACCAGCCAACATAGTGAGCCTTGCCCTTAGGCTCGCCTTTCATTGGGATATTGAAAACGTCTTCAAAAAAATGCCAGTTGCTCTTTTGGGTTACAATTTCCTTAATCCCTAAAATATCAACATAGGCTTCCTGCGGATGCTTCGACCCATCCTGCAGCATCTTCGAATATGCGTCCTGTTTAATCTTCTGACTTTCGACACCTTGTTCCCAAAAAACTTTCTGCCCCGATTTTCCTTCCGAAGTCCCATACTTCTCTTTTAGTACCTTGAACACATAATCATTGAGGTCTTTGGACAGCTCTATTACATCTTCATGGGTCTGCTTTACACGCTCGTCGGACCGCTTGGCAAGCCGCGACTTGAAGTCCTCCGACCCGAAGTCTGTAAACTTACCCATAACTAACTCCGACAAATTGTCCGCATACTCCCTTACACCCCCATCGCCAAACTTTCGCGAGAATTTGTCATAGATTTCGGCATCATCAGCCTCGCGGATAAACTCGAATACAGGTTGCAGGATACGAAGCACGTGTTTTAGCAACGTGTCTTCGTCGAGCAACTGCGGCTCTATGTCTTCTTTGACCTGATGGTATTTGATGACATCGGCTATCAGAAGAAGTTGTCCCCGAATCCCGGGGTTCGTTGAGATATAGGCTGAACGGGCCGCCTCCCATCGCTTGGGATTAGCCTCGCGAAGCTTTCCAAAGTATCCGTTAAGCACGCGCCGAGCGCGATCAATTGTCTGGCCATCCGTTGCAGCGGAGAACGGTCCGGGAGACAGGATGCTTTTATGGATAGTTCTCCCAAGAAGTCCTGACTTGTTCAGCCCGTTGACAACCTCAGGCATGGTCAGACTTTGATTTTCCTTGGCTACGACACCCTGCACGGTAAACCGCTGGAAAAAAGGGCTCGTCGGATCGGAGTTCAACGTCTTCACCAACCGAGAGCAAAGAGCCGATAACCTTTCCTTCGGGTCTTCCGAGCCCCACTTTAAATCGGACTGAAGCGAGACGATAACGCTCTTAGGGACGCTTTTTTGCTTATGGTTAATGGTCACGAAAAGATCTGCCTCGTCCTTCGTGTCCATGTGCGTATTCCGGAGCAAACTGACCACTGATTCCGCTCCAAACTGACCAGTCATTCCACTCCAAACTGACCAGCCATTCCGACGCAAACTGACCAGGGAGTAATCCCTCCCTGCCGGGCGCGAGCGACGCGGGACAACTTCGTTGTCGCCTGTGCCACACTTCACGGATTCAATCATCCGTGGAGGTGGTATTTGGCGAACAGGAGACTGTCCATGAGAAAGATCCGCGAAGTGCTCCGCTTGGCGTTCGGCGTCGGGCTTGCGTTGCGCAAGATCGAACGCAGCATGGGAATCTCCCACGCGACGGCATCGAGCTACGTTGCCCGGGCGCGGGCAGCCGACCTGTCGTGGCCGTTGCCGGAATCGCTGGATGACACGGCGCTGGATCGACTGCTGTTCCCCAAACCGGCGCCGTCGGTAGATGTCCGCCCGTTGCCGGACTGGGCGTACATCCACAAGGAACTTCGCCGCAAGAGCGTCACGAAGATGCTGTTGTGGGTAGAGTACAAGCGGGCCAACCCGGACGGATACCAGTTCTCCCGGCTCTACGAACTGTACGGCGAGTGGGCGGGCAAGATCGACCTGGTGATGCGGCAGGATCATCGGGCCGGCGAGAAGTTGTTCGTCGACTACGCCGGCCAGACGGTGCCGATCGTGGATCGCCGCACGGGCGAGATCCTCTTCGACGCGCAGATCTTCGTGGCAGTGATGGGCGCTTCGAACTACTCGTACTCCGAGGCGACGCGGACGCAGACCTTGCCGGACTGGATCGGCGCCCACGTTCGGGCGTTCGGTTTTTTCCATGGTGTTACGGAAATTGTCATCCCCGATAACCTGAAGTCCGGCATCTCCAAGCCGTGCCGGTACGAGCCGGACATCAATCCCACCTACCACGCGATGGCGGCACACTACGGGACGGTGGTCATCCCCGCACGGGTGCGCAAGCCCAAAGACAAGGCCAAGGCCGAGGCCGGCGTGTTGCTCGTCGAGCGGTGGATCCTGGCGGCGCTTCGCAATCACACCTTCTGGAGTCTGACCGAACTGAACGAGGCGATCCGGGGGCTGCTGACCCGGCTCAACGAGCGCCGGTTCCAGAAGCTTCCCGGGAACCGCCGCGAGATGTTCGAGACGCTGGACCGCCCGGCGCTTCTTCCCCTGCCGACGACCCCGTACGTGTTCGAGGAGTGGTCGGTTGCCCGCGTTGGGATTGACTACCACGTCGATGTCGACGGGCACTACTACAGCGTCCCGTACCCCTTGGTGAAAAGGAAGGTCGACATCCGGACGACGGCAACCACCGTGGAGGTCCTGTTCAAGCACAACCGCGTCGCCTCCCACGTCCGCAGCTTCCTCAAGGGGAAACACACCACGCTGCCCGAGCACATGCCTTCTTCCCATCGCCGGTACGCCGAATGGACGCCGGAGCGCATCCTGCGCTGGGCCGCCACGGTGGGCCCGGAGACGGCAGGGCACGTCGCCCAGATCATGGAACATCGCACACACCCCGAGCAGGGGTTCCGCTCGGCGCTGGGGATCATGCGGTTGGCCAAAGAGTACGACAACGATCGCCTGGAAACCGCGTGCAAGCGGGCGTCGAAGTACCGGATCTATTCCTACAAGGGCGTGGCGAACATTCTCAAGACGGGCGCGGACAAGCTCGACGTCCGCAAGAACACGCCCGCCGCGCCGCCGATCGTTCACGACAACATCCGGGGGCCGGGCTACTACCACTGACATCATAAAAGGAGAAACACGATGCTCAATCATCCTACGCTGGAGAAGCTCTACCAGTTGCGGCTTAACGGAATGGCCAAGGCGTTTAAGGAACAGATGGAGCAGCCAGAGGCCGATGGGCTGCCCTTCACGGACCGCCTTGCCCTGCTTGTGGACCGCGAGGCGACGGAACGTGAGAGCCGTCACCTGAAAATCCGCCTGCGCCACGCCAGGCTCCAGATGAACGCCTGTATCGAGGACATCGACTATCGCTCTCCGCGCGGGTTGGACAAATCCCTGATGATGCGGCTGGCCGGTTGCGACTGGATCCGTCATCACGACAACGTTCTGCTCGTCGGCCCCACGGGCACGGGCAAGACCTTCCTCGCCTGCGCCCTGGGGCAGAAGGCGTGCCGCGAAGGATTCAACGTCGTCTACCGCAGAGCACCCCGCCTCTTCAGCGAGATCGAGCAGGCCAAGGGCGAGGGGCGGCACCTGAAGTACCTTGCCGCGCTCGCCAAGGCCGACGTGCTCGTCATCGATGACTGGGGACTTTCCACGCTGGACGACGGGCAGCGCCGCGACCTGCTGGAGATCATGGACGACCGCCATATCAATCGTTCCACGCTGATCACCAGCCAACTCCCGGTCGAAAACTGGCACGAGATGATCGGCGACGGCACCCTCGCCGACGCGATTCTCGACCGGCTCGTTCACAATGCCCACAAGATCAAAATGAAGGGAGAGTCCATGCGGAAACGAAGGACGACGACCAAAGATCCGTTGACCGAAACCAGAAGATGACGTAAGAAGAAACGACCGCGTCGCTGCGCTCCGGCTGGCTGGTCAGTTTGCACCGGAACCGCTGGTCAGTTTGAAACGGAATCACTGGTCAAATTCACCGGAATACGCATCCATGCCCTCAAAAGCGATTACTGCGATGTTTTGATCCCAGTGCTTTTCATCAATATTTGAATAACCGTAAAGGCGATGTTGCCCGTCGATTACCCACGCAGATTTGTATCTTCTTGGAAGATAAAGCCAGCCAAATTTTATGTTGGGATCAGCATTCTCCTTACTCGGAAGGAGATCGAAGCGGCATTTCTCGGTAAAATTGACAAGCAGGTTTGTCGGGAAAAAGCCGCCTTTCTTGATGAACCCCCCAATTTCCTTGATTCGAGAGGGCGCGATCATTCGCTGGTATGCGGGACGCCCGTCTGGGTGGTTCAGCGCCAGGTGGTTTACAAAAGAAATCTTTAGCAATTGCCTCGGGGTTGTCACGAAGCTGTAGAACTTGTTTTTCCCCAGCGTTCCGCGAGTGGCCGGAACTTTAATATCGCTCAGCCCGGGAATTTCCTGACCGTGTAAGAACTCGGCCAAAAATTGAAATCTGCCTGCCGGGCCCATGTGACGTATGAACGAGTCGAAATACTGCATCTCGTTCTCGGTTACCACCCGAACATTGATTGCCGCTGCGCGTTCCAAATCGGGCTCAGACCATATGATATTATTCGTTATGTACATCCAGATTATCTTCGGCTTGAAATCAGTTCCGTAATGAGCTCGTATGCTGTTGGCGATGGGTTTCTGGAGCGACTCTGTCTCGTGTAGATCCTTCTGGAGACTCCGCTTTCCTCGCGTCTCCCTCGCCTTACACTCGACAACGATTACCGTCTCGTCATCCTTGGCAAAGGCGTCAACCTGTTTCTCACCCTCGGTCCCATTTTGGGGTGAATACCGGATTTTGAAACTCCGCCCGCCTAACTCCGGATATCCCATGCGATAGAAAAGGCACCAAGCTTGATCTTCCAGCATTGCATCGTAGTTCTTCGGCTTTTTGATCCGGACTTTCCTGCTCCCTTCACGCTGGACGGTCCATCCATCGACTTCATACTTCGGAACGTCTGCGGTATGAACGCTCTGAACTACGAAGGCTTCCTTGCGGCACATGAACTCCCTCTGGCGCGCAGGTTTCGCCGTTAGGAGCGGATAGAGACGCGATTTCTTCGTGTCGTCCCTGTCGGTCATATTGAGTGATGAGTTATGTCGTCGTTAGGTAGATTCGAGATAGGCATTTCCATTTCCCCCAACTTTCAGGAGAGTGTTTCAAACCATCCGGCCTTCGTATTTCAAAGGCTGACGTTAATCTCTCGTCTGCCCTGACCAGCCGATACGGGGCACCGCCCCACTTCCCTCAGTCTCGCGGTGGCAGGATAGCCCATCCCGAAAGCAGATGGAAGCTGAATTCGGCGCGCACATCGACCGCCAAGACAGGTCGGGACTGCGCGTAAGATCCGGACCTGATCGCCCTACATTCCTTTGCCAAGGAAAAGGGCGGGAGAGGAAAAAAAAGCGGAGGGGCTCACCCCAGGAGTTTCAGCGGGTCGAAGCGTGGATGACCTGCCCCCGGGATTTATACCAATTGTGAATGGGGATTTCCGAGGAGCTCCTCATCCAAAGACTGTCCGGGATTTCGGAGAGGGGGGCTTTTAGTGGAGACCTTACCGCCACCTTGTTCCCCATGGGATGCCTTACCCTCCTTCAGAAATTTCTTGCGCAGGAATACCCAACGTTCCCTCTACGAACCACCCGCTTTGCGTCCGCCGTGGCGGGGCACAGATTGGGCACACTCGAAAAGCAAACCACAACGATATCCTGCTAAATCATTATCGGCCAAAGTGTTTGGGAAGATTACTTGAAAGGAGACCTTCGGGTGGGTTGTAAAGAGCTCGCCGAGAAGCAGTTCGAGTCGATTCTTGCTCGGGAAATAATCGTGAGAATGCGCAACAGTCAAGTCAAACTATGCAGCATCGTTATTCCCGGGGTAAGTTCTATTACAGCTTTTCTCGCGTCGCTTGCAGGAAGGCATCGACGCTCAGGATCGGAAGTCCGACATCTCGGGGGTAACCGCGCTGCAATTTCTCCGGAACTACCAAGGTAACTCCAGCCTCACACATTTCCCTAAGCTGTGCAGAGGATATTGCATCCTGGATTGTAAAGATATGCTTGTTGGGGACCCGCCGTGCCTCGTTGAGAACTTGGCGCCAGCGGTCCTTGCAGGTTGTCTTTACTCCGACAATGAAGAGCTTGTCTAAAGGGAATCGGGGATCATCATATCGGTCCTTCCCAGGGATCACGATATCCGGTTTTCCTGGGATGTCCGGCCGCATATCGTGAGGGATATCAGCTTTTGTCAGGATGTAGTCCACATGATTCTCAAGAGATCTTCCCGCCCTCGACTTGCGACGGTTCATAATTGTAGCTGCCACTTTTAGAAACTCTTCTATAGAAGCGAATGGCCCCTTCGTGACATCTGCACATAATTTCTGCTCCACGATCCTGAAGAGGTGATATTCCGATCGTATATATCCAAGCACCAAATCATCGGGAGAGAGATTTTCGTAGTCCCGGATGCATGCTGTTAACACCTCGCGGGTATACCCGGAAAATATATCCCCTGAAGGAAACTCTTTCTGGCTCCTCGCGAACTCGCTGAAAAGTCTTTCGATACATTCGCTCTCCGTTTCTGCCTTCGGCTTTCCATCGAGGTAGATCCCCCATCTGCCGGTAATATCGACTCCAAGAGTTGCAACAATCACTTCAATGTCCTCGTCCGCGTCGAGAACGTAAGCGTGAAAATCGGTGTATGATCTGATGACAAGAACCAGGAGACTTCCTACCCTATCGTAAGAAAGCCATGGAAATGTTCTTCCAAACCTGGTGAGACGGTACTCACTCCGTGTTCCTGTCCCATACCATTTGACACGCGAATCGGTTTTTTTTCCGTCCTGCCATAGGATAGATACAGCGTGCTCCCTGTTCTCACCCCTTTTCGGCGGATGCGGTGAAAACATCTCCCAAACGGATTTGGGAAGATAATATCCACATTGGTGGCTGCCAGTTTGCCCCACGTCATTTGCGGAAATTATCTTGAGGAGTACGTTTCCCGCACCGGTAGCGTCAGCAATGGCCCTCTCACAAATTTGGCTTGCTGATGCCATTAGCTTTTCCTCTTCGCTTCGCTCTTTCGGCCCTTGATCTCGCGGCTATCAAATCCTCTTTTTAGCCATTGTGCTGCCTCATCGAGCAATCTTTCCACTGGCATTTTCCCTGGACCTTTCAATGAGCACTCCCAGACCGTCAGAATTCGCCAGCCGAGATGCTCCAACGACGATCGGGCCTCAGCATCCACTTCACGATTCCTTTCGATCTTGGTCCGCCAAAACTTGATATTGGATGTAGGCCATTTGAACAGGTGACAGTTATGGCCATGCCAGAAACAGCCATGCGCAAGAACAACAGCTTTGTATCTTGGAAAAACAATGTCCGGTTTCCCCGGAAGATATCTGCAATGGAGACGGAACCGGAACCCTCTTGCGAATAGCCCCTTTCGGACGAGGAGCTCTGGTTTTGTATCTTTCCCGCGAATACCGGACATCATTCGGCTACGGGTCGCTCGGTCAACAATATCTGACATCATGCAAACAAGGGAAGCTGCATTGCGCGGGTGGTATCGGCCTCCTTGAGGTTCATGATATGAGGCTTCATAATGCGCGCTACCTCTGCAATAACCGGAACTGCCACAGCATTTCCAAACTGCTTGTAGGCCTGTGTGTCCGAAACCGGAATAACAAATCGCCGACCGCTTGTATCAAAACCCATCAACCTCGAACACTCACGCGGTGTAAGTCTGCGAGGGTTCCTCACTTTACCGCGTGCGACCAGAATTTCCGATCCGTCCTTGTAGTACCGTGCCGACAAAGTCCTTGCAATATCCTTGGGCCCGACGAGGCCGTAACCGAATCCGTTCCCCTTCGCCTTGTGCCGGGCGGCGTATTCTTTCAGATAACCCCAGAGCTTGTCGCTCAGGATGTACTTCTCGTTGACCTTTGCCTTTTCTCCTGTCGTGAATGGGACTTCAGGATCCTCCGATCCGTCCTGGGGATGGAGAATGTCTTTCATCACAGGTGCATTGCGGTCTAGCGGTGGCAGTCTGAGATCGCCCCAGTTAAACCCGGTCTCCTCGCGAAAACCGACGATCATCAGGCGCTCACGATGCTGCGGTACAAAATGTTTCGCATCAATGATTCGCCATTCGATCCGATATCCGAGCTCCTCCCTCAATGTCTTGCAAATGACCTGGAAAGTTTGTCCACCATCGTGGCTGATCAGGTTTTTCACGTTCTCCAAGAGGAAGGCCTTGGGCCGCTTGTGGTTCAGAATCCTTGCCACGTCGAAGAACAAGGTCCCTTGGGTCTCATCCAGAAATCCATGGGCCCTGCCCAATGATTTTTTCTTGGAGACACCTGCTATGGAAAATGGCTGGCATGGAAATCCTGCGAGCAATACGTCGTGATCGGGAATTTCTGTTTCATGGATTTTGGTTATGTCGCCATGAATCGGATGACCATCAGGAAAATTTGCCCGGTAGGTTTTTTGTGAATAGAGGTCCCACTCCGATGTGTAAATACACCTGCCACCACTCGCCTCGAACCCTTTCCGGATTCCGCCGATCCCGGCAAACAGGTCAATGAAAGTAAATTCCCCCGGGACGTTCCCATTCGCTGCATCCGATGCAAGAATCTCCCTGAGTGCGATGGAGACTGTCTTTGGAATTTTCCCGCCGTTTTCCCAGCGGATGATCGTTCTTGGCGAGACCCCAAGCCGGAAGGCAAGCGTCTTCTGAGTGAACCATCGTCGCGCCTCTTTGAGAAATTCCCTAGCCTGCTCCTGTTCGCCCATCCCGCACCATCCGCTGGGTATTTATGGTGACATTATGTCATTTCCAATACCCAGTCAACACAAATTCCATTCTCCCTACGTGAAGAGGAAATTCTTGCGCTCCGGTTGACCCCGTCCCGGATCGGATAAAGAAAAATACTGTAATTACAGCGGGTTATTACGCGCGAACACGCAGAGCACCGGTAACACATCCCTGCTGGAGCCATTGACGACGATAATAAAGAGGGTATACATAATTTACGACCCGGAGGATCGCGTTCATGGGCAAATTCGGAAAATGGCTCTCCCAACCGGAGCGTCTCTGGTCAAGGGCCGAAATCCTCCTTCCCGCTGCCCGTTGTCCGGTCCCCCGTGAAGGCGGGGTCTACGGCTGGTTTTTCCGGTCCATCCCCGATAACATCCCCACCGATGGATGCCTGCAACATGGGAATCTTACCCTTCTCTATCTTGGTATCTCTCCGCAGGCCTCACCCGCAAATGGCCGCCCCCCCAGCCGCCAGACACTCCTCCACAGGATCCGGTACCACATGCGCGGGAACGCGGAAGGATCTACCCTCCGCCTCACTCTCGGATGTCTGTTGCAGGAAAAACTGGGAATCGAACTGCGGCGCGTCGGAAGCGGCAACCGGATGACCTTCACAATACCCGGGGAGGAAAAACTGTCCGCCTGGCTGGACGAAAACGCCTTCGTCTGCTGGTACGTGCATCCACGTCCGTGGGAACCCGAGGAAGAACTGATCCGGACGATTCTGCTGCCGCTAAATCTAAAGGGGAACTACACCCACCCGTTTCATCCGGTGTTGTCCGCAATCCGCCACAAGGCAAAGGAGAAGGCCCGGTCGCTTCCTGTTGTCGCAAGGTAAGGCAGGAAGCACATTCCCAAGGCATACTACTTACTGCCGACCGGATAACATTGACGAAGTGTCTCGTAGATCAGATTAACGATTACTGCCTTGGCACGATAGGTATACTTCAGGTCAAGTAACTCGTCGGCATGATCAGCCCACTTCTGGAAGTAGCTGCCGTCCGCGACAGATGCAACCCCGATCGACGTGATCCCATTCAGAATCTCGTTTTCCTTTTTTGATAGTCCATCAAAGAAGTTTTTGATGTCGGATCCCGCCTTGTCGACGACTGCCTCCTCTGCAGAAGGCGCCTTTACAAGCGATTCCAGAAGGATCTTGACTTCATCCGGCTCATTCAGCGATCTCACCAGTTCATGCAGATCAATTTTTGAGAGGATTTCATGGAAATGTTCTTTCTCCTTCTCCGCCAAACCGGAAAACCTCTTCTTCAGATTCCTTATTTCACCTTCCCGGTTGGACACCATGTGTTCCAACCGCCGAATCACCGTTGCCTGTTTCTCAATTTCCCCCTCAAGCCGGTGCGTTTTGTTCAAAGCGCTATCGAGTTTTTCGGTATACTCCTTCTCGATATTCTTCGCCATCTGCGCCGCAACATCCACTCCCCCTGTTTTCTTTTCGAGCTGCTTTCGTATCCGCTGGTTTTCTTCCCTGAGCTTTTGAACTTCCCCTGCAAACTCCCTGTTTTCCACCGTCAGCCGATGTGATTCCTTTTGGTCAACAAATGCGATCTGCTTTTCTCCGACACGGAGGATCTCCGGATCTTTCTGTTCCCCTTCGTTGAGCGTGGAAATTCGCATCAGGACAGTCTTCTGCTCCTCCGTGAAGACGATCGGGCTGAAGTGCATGAAATACAGCGCATGGTCGCTTTCCAACGCGGTAACAATCCTTTCAAAAAGATCATCCGGCATTACAAATTTTCCACTTTCAACCCCGTGTTCCTTTGCCCATCCGGGATAATCCCTGTAAAAAGGTTCGATTATGTCGAGATATTTCCTTTTGGTATCAAGCCATTTAATGAAAATGTTCTCCCCGTCACCATCCTTGTGAGCTGATGCAATCAGATCGACCATCCTGTTCTTGTTCTTCCTGCCTGGTTTGAAACCTCCTCTCTGGAATTCTTCATAAACCGCTGGTTTTAACACCAGGATCTTATGCAAAATATTCCAAGGGATCTCGTGGATCATATTCTTGAGAATTTTCATACGCCTCTCAACGAATTCCTCCGGTTCTGCAGGCATATCGCCTCCCTCGGCCGCTATTGCCCAACGAAAATCAGGGGATCATCGGGATCGAGTATTCCTTCTTCATAATCCTTGCGGCTCTTGCGATGATCGTCCCGATCTGGCGTTGAAATACGTGGAACAGGATATTGTTATAAAACCCTTCCAGCCATTCCCTCTCAGAGGGAGGCGCCAACATTCTTGCCCTTGCCAGTGCGTCCCGCGCCAAAAAGTATTTCCCGGCTCTGAACGAGGACGACGCAGCCCTCTTCAGGCTTTCATAATCCTCGGCCAGAGTGATATCTTCCGGCTTGACCGTCCAAGCATCACCGTACTCATGTTCCGGTGAGTTTCCCGCCACGTCCTGAATCACACCGATTTTTATCACGAGTGCCTCTGCTCCGCGGGGCCCACCCGTTCCCAAACTGACCGAGACCGGCACGTCTACGTGCTCGTCGCCGTCGCACGCTACATCGGCCCTAACGATCTCTTCTCCTTTTCCTGTTGCCTTTCCGTCAAAGATCCTTACCCTTAGGCATCCCTCCTCCGGCCCCCTGTAAGCGAGCCTGCCGACCACGCATCCACCGACGAGATACTCCTCGAATTCGACAGCGAGGATTTCCACCTGCGAGATGATGTCAAAGGAAGTATTTATACGTCCTGCGGAAACGGTTACGTTCGTATTTCTTTTCCTGCAACATTCCAGCAGTTGGCCCAAGCTGGAAATCATCAGCCCGCCCGACCGCTCGAACACGATAGGAAACCTCTTTTTGTCCACAATGGTTGACGGCTCTTTTGTATCCTCACTTGAAACGATGAGATCCAAACCTGTCAATTCGTGTCTCGAAATAGTTCTTGCCTGTTCCGTTTCCCCGGAAGCACGCCTTCCGAACCTGGACCCTACGACCCGAGGGGTCAACTGAACCGGAATCGAGGTCGAGATATCTGCAAACTCCAGTTCACCTGTATATAACCTCTCCGGCAGGTTCCACATTCCATCTATCCAGTCCGGACGCATTGTGGCTCCACTCCTGCCCCTTCTGTCCCTCAAAGGCACAACCCGCCGTTCACTGCGGGATCCGCAAGCGACGTTCAACACAACATCTTCGCCATCAGCAAACACGGTCGGGGGGATGACGCGGACGTCTGGCAATAACCAGAACCGTGTCGACGCAATTGCCATATTCTTGGAACAAAGGGAGATCTCCACGGAAGCATTTCCCCCGGAACGCTCGTTCCAGGCACCTTTAATTATGGAAGCTACGTCATTGCCATCAAACCTTGTTCCCCGCCCTTCTTCATGCCCCAAGGGACCTGCCTTGTAGCGGGTCATGAGAGGGTCACCATCGTTGACAACAAGGTTCCAGAAGAATTCACCCGCGGTACTACCCGCAGGAGCAGGAAACAGGACCATCTCAAATTCTGAAGGTTTTTGTCCTTGCGCTTCCCTGTAAATCAGTACCCCCGGCTTTTCCGAGGTCTTTTTATTGAGAAACAGTCTGTATTCAAGGCATTTCTCAAACCCCCAATGTTTGCCAGCAACGGAAACGGAACAGGGCTTTGCGGAATCCACCCATTCAAGCCTGTAAACCTTGTATTTTCCTGTCGTCGCCTCTGCGGTTACTTTCAGATTGTTAGTCGCGGGTCGGTCTCCGTTGGATGTACTGGAGTCATAGAGAACAAAATGTTTCCCGCCAAACATGGAAGGTGTCCCGAGCTCTGTTGGTCTGAACTGCCAGTGACCGTAAGCAGAGAAAAGCATACTTTCTTCCAGGATTACTTCATAAACGATTTCCCTTCCCCCTGCCGACACCGGTTTCATGGAATGACCCAGGGCAGGGTAAAATCGCACCTTGCCCGGCTCTGGTTCCTTTATAAGGAAAATGAACTCCGATGCAAAACCAGCTCCCGTTTCGTCTGTCTTCACGGTAAAGATCGGCTCTGCACCAAGGCTGGTCAGGAAAAGAAGTTCCCGGGACACCAGCCCGCCGGACCTGATCCTGAATCCAGGAATGAAAATGGCCAGATTATGGGTATTGCTACGGGGAGAGGAATAATGCCTGAGCTCCGGGAAGCAGCGGGCCCCGTCCTGCGAAAATATCGTCTCCCTGACGCGTGAGTTTGCCGTGGAAAGATCAACCGACATAGCGGGCTGGAGATCCACGGAGAAAATGTTCCCGGAAAACGTGGGACCCGCCTCCGGATTTCTTGTGTAAAAGGGTCTGACAAGGTCAGGTCTTTCCTTCCCGTTTACCTTGGCCGTAATTGCAACTCTTGATTTCAGCAACACTCTCCCACCGTAGCGAATTACGGTGTCAAAGGGTAGACGTTCGAGGTCACCCGGAGAGTAACTTGTATCCGGTACGCAGTAAAAACGGACATCACCGAGACCGTGCTCCCCGTAGATGAAATCCATATACTGGTTTGTCCGTGCCTGGGCACCGGTTGGCAACCGTATCCTTGTGCCCGGCAACTGACCTGAAAGGATAACCGCCAGCTTTTGCGGGGTAATTAACCCCGCGAGCTTTTCGTATAACGCTTTTAGCTGATTGCGATCCCTGAGGATTTCCAGCAGGTCAATACCGCACCCCCTGTAGATCTCCTCTACGTGATTCTCAATTCCATCAGAGAAAAGGCTCTCCGACGCCTCTATGTACTGGAACACCCTTGAGAGCTTGCTGATCGTGAGGGCAAACGCCTTGCTGAATTCCGCTGCCCCCTCGCAGAGTCGCCGGAACCTCTCCCTTTCGATTATGGGCAGGCCAGCCAGTTCATCCGTACTGTCAAGAACGGATCTAACCAGCTCTTCTGTGTCCTCGTATTTCCGGAAATACCTCCAGTAGATCGTGAAGAAGTCGATGATTTCCTTGGCGCGCCTCTTCGGGATCCCGCTTTCAAGGACTAGGGACTGGATAAATTCCCTCCGCCCGGTCTTGACGAGTTCAACTCCCTCCTGGCGGAACCCCTTCTCCCAGATCCAGTCATAAACCGTATAATCAGGCCCCCACTCCATGTACTTTCCGTAAACTTCCCAAAACTTCCCTACGTACTCGTCCTTGATGAGTTCACAGATTCCGGCGATCGCAACAACCCTGGCTTTTTTCTCGTGCCTTTCTATTTCGTTGTTGTATCGCCTCCACTGAAGGGTCCGGTGTACCCGGAGCATCCGGGTCTTGTACTCTCCCAGGTCAAGTTCCTCGAACCGGACTCTGGCCGGTACCGGGCGATTAAGCGCCTCATACTCTGATATTCGTTTCTTTCGCGCCTCCTGGATAACGGTAAAAAGGTCGTCTATCTCCCTCCTGAATTCCTCAACCGGGGTTATTAATGGGAGTGGTGGCACGATAATGACCGCTCAGGGCGAGGAAATTTTCCCGGCATATTCCAGTGCCAGTTTTTCGTACTGGGTTTTGGCTTTCTCGTTGATCAGGACTCCAAGCCAGGCCATACCCCTTGAAAGACCCACGTAATTCAGTTGACGAGCTGCTTGGGTATCGAGTTCCTCGATGTCTGTCACCACGAGGACTTTTGCCTCAAGCCCCTTGAAACCGTGGATGGTGCAGTGACTGATGGTTTTTCGCCCGGAAGCGGGTAAATCTCCCTGAAAATCCACAATGGATATATCCGCGACCTTCTCGTGTTTCCCGAGCACTGATCGCTCCCTTGTAACAGGGGTGAGGATGACGATGTCCCCCGGCCGTATACCGCTCCCGAGAAGGCGCCTCAGCATATTTTCAAGTTCGCGGAACTGGTGCTTTGCATCCCGGTAAAATACCGGTTCCACTATGTCTCCACCCCGCAGAATGCATTTAGGTATTTCTGTTCCGGATGCAAGGCTCGTGAAATATCCGATGGACTCGGTGTTCCGGCAGTTCTTGCTCAGGCGCAGGAATACCGGAGCATAGTCCCTGAGATCAATGTCGTATACCTCTCCACCCCTGTTGAAAATGTTTTGCAAATCGTCCTCGACCCACAACCACTCCCCTTTTTTCATACCGCCTTTGATAACCCAGTTCAGAATCTCGAGGTAGCCCCTGTACTTGAGATCCTGCCCCTCGTCGACCACGAGAGCATCGAACGGCGCCTCCTCCCCTCTTGCAACAAAGGCCTCTGCAAAAGCTTCGGGGTACTTTTGCCTGTAAAGAGTGTCCCCCTCGGCTCCCTTGATGAAATCCCCCATGCCGGCATTTACGATCACATCCCTTGCATAGGAATGGAGCGTGGAAACCCTGATGCAACTTTGCAGACCATCTTTCTCCAGAATCGCGCGGACTCTGCTTGCCAGCAACCGGTTGTAGCAAACGTACAGGACTTTCCGGCCGCCCTTGGCAGCCCGCCTGACCATCTCGACAGCAATTACGGTTTTCCCCGTTCCTGCCCTTCCGTGAACCACGACCCGGGGGTTTTCGCCGATCTGGTCCAGGACCTCGTACTGTTCTTCTGTCAGACGCAGGAGCTCCTGGAAAGCATTCTCCACGGACACGGATAGCGATGGAACAAAATCGAATTCTCCACGCAGGAACATTACCAGGGCGGTCATTTCGTGAACGCTCATCCGGGCAGGAACAATACCGCCTGTCACCCGTGTTATTTCGCTTTCAGAATAGTCGAACTGTCCACGGACAACTGCCGACAACGGTGTTCCACGAGCTGCAATATCTACAAGGCGATTCGTGTCCCACTCCGGGGATTCCCGTGAAAATTGTATGTCAGGGAAGAAAACCGAGTATCCGAAGATTGCCCTTGCCTGGGCGCTTTTCTTTCCGAACCGGGTTTCGATCGACCTCTTGAGTGCATACATATTCGAGCTGGCCTGCTCAAAAGGGGACTCCCTCTTGTTGTGAGCATCGTTGTACCGGTCCGTATAGGTCCACAGCCCATTTTTCAGCTCAACCCTTCCCCCCTTGACCTCGATACAAAGTGCACCCCTGTTGCTGATTACCACGAAGTCGATTTCTGCGCGGAGTTTCTTCTGGTGTTTTGCCAAACTGAGGGAGTGCAGAACTGTGTAGTCCGCCGGAAGTTCGTCTCTGAATCGCGAAAACAGTTTCCTCTCCGCCCCGCTCTTGCAGTCAACGTGAACATAGTCCGGAATCATCCGGGCCATCTGGTCACCCTTCCGGGGCGTGTATGACTTCCTTCACCTTGCCTGTTCCCCTATGGGGTTGCACTAAAGAACCCGGCCTCCGGGCGGTCGGGTCTCCCTATCAGGAGCCCCCTGTCCAGGTAGCAATTCCTGAGCTCGCAAGCCGTCTCTGGTAAAAGTGCGCAGGTATGACAGGCAGCAAGGTTCAGGGAATTCAATCCCTGCCCATCAGACTCGATACACAATGGGTCACCGGAACACCACCTTGCCTGCTCAATCGCTCCCGCCAGCACTTCTGAGAACCGTGCCGGCAACCCCTGCCTGACGAGCCCGCCAAGACTCCCCTCGGAATCCGTGGTCGCTGTATAAATCAGCAACCCGTGCATCCCGGCCGATCCTTCTTTCCCAGGTCCAACATAGAGTCGCTCCCGAAGCGAGGAACTGGAATAACCGCAATCAATCGTCAGACGTAGAATCAGCAGATGGGAAAGGGTGTGAATCAATACGAACTCGGGAGTGACCGGAGTGTCATGCACCCAGAATCCGGTATCTTTCAGTGCCTTCCGGATTTTTTCAATCTTCCCGATCCGTTGCGCGATGAAATCCGATTGTTTTTGCTTCCACCTCTCGATGGCGTTTGCGTCCAGCTCGATAAATATCCCCTCCCCCCTCACTTCCATGCCGGGCAACCAATCAGTGTCCTCCCTGCTGATTCTTGCCCTCATAGGCCCGTTCGGATCGATCCTATTGAATGCAACGAGTGCGCTTACTTCTCGTAGCCGGTCCACAAGAACGACGCGGGAAAAAAGTAAGGAATACGGTGGGGGTATTTTCTCGGCCCTGGCGCAGAAATCCCCACGGGTTTCAGGCTTCCCGGGGTAGGAGAGGGCGAGATACTCCTCTGCCCGTAAATCTCCCGAATCCTCTTTACTGAAGAACCCCTCCCTCTCTCTCAGGGCTCTGATTACCAGAGCCGGATCCATCTTCTCTCCAGCTCTTGCCAACAGCTCAACAACCGCCTTTGACAGGGCTTCGGCAGGGACATATTTCAGCGCTGTCTCGTGTTGACGCAAGAAGGAATTGAGGCGGTTTGAGAACGGGGGGATGGAAATCGCGGATTCAATAACCGGGAAATAAACGCTGGCAGATCCTCTCTGGAGGACCTCCGGGGAAAGATCACATCGTTCCTTGTCGCGTAGCCAGGGGCGTTTACCGAAACATTTCGTTCCTGCCAGACCCCCCTTGCCGAATATCCCACCGAGTGACCTTCGGGCATCGCAAGTCTTGCACATAACTACAACACTCGAAAGTGCAGTGGAACGGCCCGTGGAGCTTATTTTCAACCTCGGCTTGTCGCAATCTGCCCCCTTGTGGACCCACCAGGACCAGGGAAAATCGTCAATATGCCCGTTCCGGCAGGCCACAACCAGACGGGCCGGGACGAGGGGGTGCTTGCCCCTTCTGCTGGAACAGGATTCACATATCTTTTTCTCGACTCCGCCAAAGTCATTGTAGTGGGCGAGAGTCTTGCACTTCGGGCAGAATACCCACTTCGGGAACCTGAAACACGGTATGTTTGCATCCCCGGGGTTATCGGATACCTTGGGCCGACGGAAACGGTCAACTCCCAGTTTTTTCTCAAGGCGCTCCTCCCGGATCTCTTCCGTTCTATCGATCTTCCAGAAATCCAGTCCGGCGACTGTAAGTGAAAAATCAAGCGCGTCATATATGGAGCCGATACCGAAGGTAGTAATCAACTGACTTCTGTGAAGTTCCCCGACCCTGCTGCCCATGTCAGTTTTTCTCCAGATACAGCCCGGCGCTCGGGTCGATATTTCTCAGTGAATTGAGTGTCGGGAAGGATTCTGTGGCGCCATCCTGTTCTTCCGCAAATCTGAGCAGGGATATTTTCTTCATGGAGCTATAGGGCAGGTCTGCGCAGGTGCCGACCAGTGACTGCCACTTCTCGACGATTGCTTCCAGATCTTTTCCGGTTTGGTCGAGTTCCAGAGGATCGATCTGCTCTACCCTTTTCATTATGGCGGACAGAATTTCCTTCACCTTTGCGTTTCCGGGGACAAACCGGATGGCCGCGTCGTTGTCCGCCATCCCCGGCAGGAGGTGGCGGATGAGTGTCACAAGAACGGCATGAAGGCCCCGGTCTCTGGACCGGCTGGAAAACGGAGTGACACTGGTTGCCTCCACCTCGCTGTAGAGGTGACCGTGATATGTGTTAAACCGCTCGTAATGTGAACGGTCACGGGAACGGGTCCAGTTGTAGATCGTGACCACCAGACCGGGGAATCTCCTGCCGATCCGGCTTGTAGCCTGGATATATTCAGAAGTGGATTTCGGCTGACCGACAACCCCCATGATCCCGAGCCTCGGAACATCGAGCCCCACAGAGATCATATTGGTTGCCAGAACCACATCGAGTGGACCGTTGTCCGGATACGAGTTCTTTAGTGCCTTCCTCACAAAGTCAAGATCGGAATCATTCACACGACTGGTTATCTCCTCGATAATCTCAAGTTCCCTGCTTCGCGAAGGGTCGCCATCCCGGACAGCGCAGAACCTGAGGTAATCCTGAACGTCATCCTCTACCTGTCTCCTCGCCCCGCCCAGTTCCCTCATGCTGTTGAAATAGCCAACCAAGGTCCAGTAAGGGTCCTTGACCTTTTCGTCGAGCTGGGAAACGGAAACACCGTGAAGCAAACACGCAAACGTGCGGATCAGGGCTGTGGTCGGGCTAAGGCTGGGAGCAAAGACACCCGCATAAAGACGGGCAGGCTTCTCCTTATCCTCCCGAGCAAAGAACGAATCGCGGTAGTCCAGACACGGTTGAGGGAACTGTCTCATGCCGCGGCAAAACAGGGATCTGATTTGGCTCTGCGCGTTCCGGATTGTGGCAGTCGAGGAGATAATCTTTGGAGGGTGGCCGCCAGCCCCCTTGCAAAGCAGATCGATAGCCACCTCATAAAGACCTACGAGCGTACCGAGGGGACCGGAAATCAGGTGCAACTCGTCCTGGATGACAAGGTCTGGCGGAAGCGTCCTGCCGTCCGATCCGAAAATGAACCCCGCCTCCTTCTTCCACGGAAGTCTGGCGAACTTGTCCACCGTCCCGATGATGATAGATGGTCTTTCCCTGTAAATATCCTCGTCCACACCCCATACAGGTATCCCTGTCCGGAAGTCACATGCCCCGTTTGGGCACCGGACCCTGAGTCCCTTCGGGGTCCCGGAAATGGTGTAGTCTGCAACTCCCAGGTCAGTGCCGCACCATGGGCACTCCCTCAGTTTGACGGGACTCCCGGATATTTTGACATCCTCTCCGGAGGAAAGCTTTTTAAGGGCCTTTTTAGCATCGTCAAGATCGTTGGGGGATGCTCCCCCTCCCACCCAGAGGCCGATACTTATCGGAGTTGTACCGGCAAGCTTGCCTCCGGATTCCTTTCGTACCTTTTCGCATGAGCAGGCCAGAAGGGCACCGCGGTAAAACTGGTCCACCGTAAGCAGCCTGAGGGTGTATCTGGTCAGCACAGCCGTGCCGCCACCCCTGTGGGGACTGTCCGCCCCTCTCAGACGCCTCAGGAAAAGAATGAACGCGGTCAGCCCAAGATATGCTTCCGTCTTACCGCCGCCGGTGGGGAACCACAGCAGGTCAACAATCTCACGGTCAACTGACTCGACGTTTGATACAGACTCAAGGCACTGGAGAATAAACGCGATCTGGAAAGGGTACCAGGAGTGCGAATCATCATACGAGGGTCGTCTGTCAGACGGTTTTCCTGCATTCATCCAGGATGAATGGGCGAACTGGTAAAGCATCGCCCTGTGGGCGAGCTTGAATGCCTCACAAACCTGAGGGTCCTTCCTGATCAATGCTATACCGGAACGGATCCTCCCCAGGGACTCCTTGCAAAGTTCCACATGCCTTTTTGCAGCTTCAACGAGATCCGCCGGGATCCCAACACCTTTTTGGGTCTGATTTTCGATCCATTTTTCATAGCTCGCCGGAATTGTATCGAATAGCCTGGAAAGTTGCTGTGCCTCGGAATCCGCAATCTGCCTGATTCCAAATCGCGGGGGACCTTGGTCGCGGGGGGCAACCATGGCAAATACCGGGTGATTAGGAACGAAAGAGGACTCGATCCGGCCTGCCTTACCCTCGGACTCGTCTGCCCAACTGGCCGAACACCCGTGCCCGATTGCGTAGGAATTCACTGTTCTGTAAAGCAGACGAATGGAATCGGCTTCCTTGTTACCTTGGCCCTCGAATGTAACCCTTCGATCCAGAAAAGGTCTGTTTTTACTGCTGCCCGATGCAGAGATGTGTACCTGGAAAAAGCATTTTTTGCATCGGTCATCAGGAGTATCCGCGCCGGAAATCTGTTCGTTGACCAGGGACAAGGTAACGGGCCTTATCCCCTTGTTGTCAGGAGTCCTTGCCCTGCACCTCAATATCAACCCTGGGACAACCACATATGCCTTTTCACCCGGGGTATTGACCGGAATGCACATGCTCCATTCGACTCCGGTTCTTTTCCATGATTTTCTGCCGTCCCTCTCCTTAGCCCGGGTTTCGGCCGAACGAAGTGTCTCAGCCTCACCAGGAGACACGGGCGCAGGGTCGTTCGGAGTCACTCCTCTATCCCCAAAACCGGGTGACTCACTGGTGATCTTGTCTTTGCTGGCTTGAACACCCTTCTTCGGATCGTCGTCCCGGTAGATCCCGGCGTTGACCTGAACCTGAATCTCGCGTGTCGTATCCTGGCAGGCAAAAGTAATTCCGTAACACGAGGGTTGCATGGTATTGCTCAATACAATTCCACCCTCCGTAGCTTCCTCCTGGACACCCGTTTCCTTGCCTGGGACACCATCGTCGCTCTCCTTGTCAAACCCGGTATTTCTCGGGAAAAGGATGCCCGACGAATAGCGCCCGAGCGGGTTGTCAATCATCACTTCCTCGGTACCGAGGTAGGGGCCAAACAAGTCTCTTGTGAGAATTTCCAATATCCCTTGCCGGATTTTTTCATGCTCGGTCATTCTGTCCCCTCACCAGTGGCATTTCCCGATGCCCTCGATACGCAATCCGAGCCACATGCCTGTCGTCCTGTATTCACGCGGAACCTGATCGTTCCCGAGGTCGCCCACTTCGGTACAAATATCCTTCACCCATAAACCGTCGATGCTATCCGGGTACTTGCGTGGGGTTCCACCTTGAATTTCCCTGATGCAGTCCCGCAGTGACCATCCGAATCTCTTCGATGTGGCCCCGAAAACCACTTGGGTCCCCTTTCCGTCCAAGTCCACCTCGACAAGGTAGGACGGACATCCCTCCTCCACATTCTCAAGCCGGAGACGAGCGTCCATGTCGAGCTGGACCCTTTCCCAGAGGTCTTCCTGGTTTTCCCTTACGCCACCAAGCCCCTCGTGGACCTTGGGCGATACGAATGAATACAGATCCGTATCGCTGCCATTTCTGATCTCGACACCATGGAATCTCCCCCCCCCGTAGTTGCCCGGAAAAGCCCTGACCCACCGGTTCTGCGAATTTACCAGCCGGAATCCCCTCGATCCCTTTTCCGACACACTAAAGAGCTCTTCTTTTGCCCGGGTCAAAGCAACAAACAGGACTCTGGATTCACCTTCCAGTTCCTCGAGGCCAACAACAGGGTTATCCGGCATGACCACAATGACTCTCTCATATTCACGTCCCTTCGAGCGGTGGATGCTGGAGAGGATGACCCTTTCGTCCATCCCGTTGTTATTCGCCGGCGGTATCAATACCGACTCGAACAGGAGTGCGTGCCGGAGAACTGAAATATCAATGGACCTCTTGGATCTCCCGCCTTCGGCTTCTTTCAGGGTCTCCCAGGCACTCTCTGCCGGAGGACCGCCTTCGCCAACCCTTGCCGCATAACGGTCGGAAAATTCCGTCTTCTGCACCGATGGGCTCATCAAACCGGAAAACACTCTCCCCACCCAGCGGGGGATTATTCGCTCTTCCAGTCCTCTCCGGATGGTGAACCTGATCTTCCTCTCCTGCAGGGCCCTCGCGAGACAAAGCACCTGTCCATTGGTCCGACACAGGATTGCAGTATCCGGGTTCCTGTATTGCTCCTGAATCCCCGGCTCGTTTAGACGCCCTATACTGTTCAGACCGGATATGTAACCCCTCAGGTGCGAAAATGCTTTCTCGGTGTTGCCTTCGAGGAGGAGGTCGCGTCCCTCGTTGGCAATCCGGGATAATCCGCTGCCAGTTGCTGTGCGGTGGTTTTTCTTCAGGTAATCACGTACCTGAAGATTCCTGAATCTCTCTTTTACCCATTGGATGAACTGAGCCGAAGAGGGGCCTTCTGTATCTTTAACCAGATACTCGTAAATTGCCTGAGCAGGATCCCCCAGGAGAGTGATCCCCCCCCCACAATTTTCCAGCACCAATTGTGTCAGCCTCGCCCGGATTCCCACGAGGTCCTGGATCTCGTCCACGAGCACATGTTTGTATATCCCGAGTCGTTCCCTCGCCTTCTCCTCGGAAACGATCATTTCGGAAGCCATACGGATCCGCTCGTCGTAATCCTTGCCCTCCAGGACAATATCCGGGTTGATCCTGAGCATGAAATGGCTGGCGAAGGAGTCGAATGTGCGTATATTCGCAAACTGAACGTATTCGTCACATTCCCCGTTTTCCACAGCCTCGCGCAGTCTTTTTCGGACTTCCTGGATTGCGGCGACGGAAAAACTCAGAACCAGAATTTCTGTGCCAGGCTGGAGATTCTCCTTGTTGATCAAATGCTTCAGGCGCTCAATTAGGCAATAGGTCTTCCCGGTCCCTGGGCCGGCAATGACCAGTTGTCTGCAATCAGGCCCAGCTTCAACGATTTGTCTCTGGTGGTCTGTCAGAGACAACCCGTCAGTTCCTCTCAGGTCCGTAGCGAAGGGGGAAATACGATAGAGATTGTTCGGGGTAGGTGATGGATCTGCATGGTACGGAATGGGGTTTCACACCACCTCCACCCGAAAAATGCGAGCATGCAAATCAGGACAGCAAAGAAAGGGCATCGAAGTGTTGCCCCGGTGCAATCTTATGACTTCGGGAAAGGATAATCAATGGATGGTATGCAGTCGGCCGGAATAACGGGAGATGATCCTGTGGTACTCCGTCGCCAGAACTGCCACGTTGGGCGAGGGAGCAATAGACCTTCGGGATGGTTACCCGAAGATTCTCCGCTGACGTCGGGGCGGGCTTCGAAGAGGATTTTCAGAAAAGAATGGAATTTCCGTTCCCCGTGGGGAACCGCGGTCGCACTGATGTCCTCGGGGATTAAGACCGCCACTGGACTCCATTGGGCTAGACGCTGGACGACAGGGAAAAGAACGATTTTCGACATTATACGGTGACATCCTCGATGATCGTCGAGGATGGTAGCCGCGAATCAGAAGCGGAGCTCGATCCCCGTGCGTTCGATCTCTCGGGCGAGAGGTTCCCCCTTGCGAAAATCCTCCGGGCGATACACGACCGTTTCCATCCGGACGTCCACATCCTGGCAGATCAGGCCGATCCTGACTCTCTGACGGAAATCCGTCGGACGATAATCCCGTGAGATCAACGCCACGTCGATATCGCTCCACTCCCGCATTCGGCCTTGAGCGAAGGAGCCGAAGAGGATGGCCCGGGCGACGCGGATCCCGTTGAGGTCAAGCCGTCGCACCGCTTCCCGGATCAAGCCCAGGACTTTTTCTAACTCCTGATTTCTGCGGACAGCCGCCTGTGCCATTTCCTCACCTTCAGAAGACTCCCGGCGACACCGAGATCGTATCTTGCGAGGTCGATCCAATATCTGATTTCCTCTTCAACCCGCATTCGGTCATCTTAATTGAAAACGGCGGAAGTTCAAATCAGACAATTCTTCGTTAGGCCGCTCGCTACAGTTCGCTCCGGCTTACCTTACGCAGAAGTGAATAGATCGGCGGAGCGGGATAGACCGATAATAGGACGGGTGGGCGACAATCGCTGTCGTGACTTACTTATGAATTGTCACACATGTGGGGGGGGTGCTGCAATTCCGACATCTACAAAATCATCTCTTCAATGACACCATATGGGAACGAATCCATTCGAGAAGCCCATCTCGACCACACGTTCCGGAGGCGACGGCCAACCGGAGGCGACGGCCAATATGATCCGTTCGCTCTCGTCGGCATCGGCGTTTAACTCCTTCTCGTTTAAAACAAGAAACGTTTCAAGCGCCGCATGACCAGCTCGTTTATTGCCGTCGACGAACGGATGATTTTGAATCAGAGAGAAGGCGAGTGCTGCGGCTTTTTCTTCAAGGGACGGATAAAGGTCATTTCCGCCAAAGGAGGCCCGAGGTTGCGCGGTGGCAGATTCCAATGCGCCTAAATCACGAAGAGCCGTGGCGCCGCCAGTTTCCGCTACCACACGCCGATGAAGTTCCAGAACTTCAGCGAACGTGAGGTATCGCACTACGAAAGGCGACGGTACAGTTCGCGATTCTTTGCGAGGACGTGGGCTGCCGCCCGATCAAAATCCGCTTCGCGTTGTGCGAGCAGATCCCTCACGGCCGCAAGCGCCAAATCCTCCTCTGGAACGTTCAGTCGCCGGGCAGCTTCGGAGAGTTGCTGTTCCTCGATGCCCGTCACTTCCACCGAGAGCTTCATCGCGCCCCCCCTACTACACTCATTTTACCCCACTGGGTCCTTCGACCCAGCTAGCATAACGCGTATTTTAAATGAAATGGTGCTCTTCTCTCCCTTGGATCGCAGGAAAAGATGCCACAGAGGAACCAAAGAGAAAAGGGGTCACGGCTTTGGGCCGTAACCCCTTTAATTGATTTGGTAGCGGGGCCAGGATTTGAACCTGGGACCTTCGGGTTATGAGCCCGACGAGCTACCGGACTGCTCCACCCCGCGGCATGAATTAATAAATATACCCCTCAACCGCCACCGTGTCAACCACGGTCAATGAGCCTACACCCACGCGATCGTAACGAGGTGCTCGGCCGCCCGGAACTCGGGATCGCCGGTAACCAGGACCGCCCTGTGTTCCACGGCGGATGCCAGAGCAAAACAGCCCGCAAACGACATGCTGAAAGAGGCCTTGTACTCTGCCGCCCGAAAGACCAGGTCGTTCGGCACCGGAAGGATGCGGATTCCAAGCCGTTCCACGTGCGCGAGGACCTCGATCTTCTTCTGGTCCCCGAAGGCGCGCTTCGTCGCGTAGATGATTTCGCCAAGGTTGATCACACTTATGTATTTCGGCGTACCCAACCGCTTTGCCTGCACGAGCATGCGGGCGACCTTCTCGTGTCCCGTCTCCTTCTGGAACAACTTCAGGAGAGCGTGGCTGTCGAAAAGGAGAGGGGCCTTCTCCCTCAACGGAAATCCTTCTTCCGATCCAGGAGAAGCCGGTCCCCGAGGGAGGGTTTCGCGGGAAGAGCGCCGCAGGCCGCGCGCACAGGATCATCCACCGGGGGGATGAGATAGATGATGCCACCGTACTCCATGATCTGCATTTCGGTCCCCGGCTCGATGCGGAATTTCTTCCGGAGCCCTGCGGGGATGACGATTTGCCCTTTCGACAGCGTCCTGACGGTTCCCACGATAATCTAACCTTTCTGTTATTTCGTATTACGTTATAAAAACAGTAATACGTCTGTCCATATACGTCAACCCTAAACATGCACACCATGGTTCTAGAATTGGGCACAATTATTGAAATCTGTTACGGGTACGAGCGGAATATGGACCGATTCCCCGAAGATTTCATGTTCCAACTGACGGAAGAAGAGTTAGCCGGTTTGAGGTCACAATTTGTGACCTCAAAGAAAGGGCGCGGAGCTTGATGGAGTCACCGAAGACACCGCGTCGGCGGATCGGATTCTGATCTTTTTCCGGAAGAAATCGGTTCGATATACGGAAGGTGACAACAGTGGGCATCCATCTACGCGGGAAATCGAATTCCATCAAGGACCTGCTGGTCAGGATCGCCAGGCGGGAGCACCTGGAGGTCAGCGAGGGGGACTCCACCCCCTTTTCCATTTACGCATCGGCCTGGCTGGAGAGAAAGAAGGCGACCCTCGCCCGTTCCACCTATGGCGATTACCGTTCGATCTGGAACCGGTATGTCCTCCCCCACTTCGGGAACAGGCCGCTTTGCCGGGTGACAAGGGTCGACGTGGAGGAGTTCCTCGGCAGCCTGCCGGCCATCTCCGCGAAGCGAAAGAACAACATCATGGTTCCGCTGAAGTGCCTTTTTAACGACGCCAACCGGCGCGGAGAGATCGATGAATCCCCCTCCGAGAACATCCGCCGGCTCAAGGAAATCAAGCCGTTCATCGATCCCTTCTCCTTCCCGGAAATGAAGCTGTTCCTGGGACACGTCGATCCCCATTACGGGGCATATTTCAGGACCGCGTTCCTGACGGGGATGCGGCCCAACGAGATGATCGCACTCAAATGGTCCAACGTGGATTTCGGGATGCGGTGCATCACCGTTCGGGAAGGCCGCGTCCTTGGAATCGAGGGACCGCCCAAGACGATGTCTTCCTACCGCGACATCGACATGCTCGATCCCCTCTTCGAGGCACTGTGGGACCATCGACAGGAGCCCCGGGCAGGGGCTACGTACGTTTTCCCGGGGAAATCCGGCAGGCCGCTCGAAGTGAACAACCTTCGAAAACGGGTCTGGTATCCCGCGATCGCTGCGGCCGGGCTGCGTCGGCGCACGATGTACCAGACGCGACACACCTTCGCGTCGCTGATGCTCGGCCACGGCGAGGATCCGCTCTGGGTGGCGCGCATGCTGGGGCACACCAGTTTGGACATGATCTTCAAGCATTACGGAAAGTTCATCCGGAACCGGTCGCGGAAGGACGGGGGAAGGTTTTTGGAGGGACTTAGGGAGGCGGAGGCCTCCGCCAACGGCAAGTCGTGAACCCGGAGATGAGGTTCCGGGAAAAGAAACCGGGAATTTCAGATCACCCTCCCCGCCAGGACGAGCAGCCAGAACGGTTCCCTGGTCATCGTGAAAATGGACGTTCCGCTCCTGGTGGCAAGCGCGGCGAGCTCGCCGGGTGTGTACGCTTTCAGCACCGAAAGCGGCCCGTCGTACCGGCTCAGGCGGTTCCGGGAAAAGAGCCTGGCGAGGAGTCGGACCAGGCAGTAGGCGACCCGGCTCCGCCGCAGGTCGACGATGACATATCCGCGCCGCGCGACCCGTGCAAATTCCTTGATCATCCGCACCACCTGTTCATCGGCGAAGTGGTGCGCCATCTTGCTGCAGAGAACGTAATCGAAACGTTGATTCCCGAACGGCAAGGCGAACCCGTCCGCCGCGGCGAGGGTGACCTCCGGGTAGGACGCGCACTTTTCCCTGGCGATGCCGATGATAGCCGGGTCGATGTCGACCGCCGTGATGCCGACGCGGATCCTTGCCTGCCGCGCCCACTTCGCGATGGCGATCGGGATGTCCGCCGACCCGGTGGCCACGTCCAGCACGGTAAATCCATCGCCCGCGGTTTCGGAGTTCATGGCGGCGATCTGTTTCAACACCGCGCGGCCGTTGCCGAGGTATCGGTTCACGAGGACCAGGTCGTCGAGGTTCCCTTCCAGTTCACCGCGGGCGCAGGCGCCGGACGGGAAATCCCGCAGCTCGGGCAGTTCGCTCCTTTTCGGTATCAAGAACATCTGCATCCCTTCGGCGGCGCCGGCGGCATTATCGTCCCCGGCGGGCCAGCGCCTTGGTACGTCCTGTCCATCGGTTCGATCGACGAATCGGGCTTGTCCCCGGATAATATGATGATATAGGGATGAAAGGAGGCGTGACGGTGAAAGCGGTGCTCATGCGCGGCACGGGCGGCGTGGAAGTCCTCTACCTGGGGGAGCATCCCGACCCGGTCATGGGGGACGACGAACTGCTCGTGCGGATCAAGGCGACGGCGCTCAACCGCGCCGACCTGCTGCAGCGGCGCGGGAAGCACCCTCCCCCCAAGGGCGTACCGGACATCATGGGGCTCGAGATGGCCGGGGAGGTGATCGGCGCCGGGACCGCGTGCAAGGAGGAGTGGAGGGCCGGGGACCGGGTGTGCGCCTTGCTCCCGGGGGGCGGGTATGCGGAGAGGGTGAGCGTCCCGGCGGGGCTGGCGATGCGGATCCCGGAGAACCTCCCGTTCGAGGATGCGGCGGCGATCCCCGAGGTGTTCCTCACGGCGTACCAGAACCTGTTCAACGTTGCGCGCCTGGCTCCCGGGGAAACGGTCCTGATCCACGCGGGGGGAAGCGGCGTGGGGACGGCGGCGGTCCAGTTGGTCCGCGAGGCGGGGGCGGTCTCCCTCGTCACGGCGGGTTCGCGGGAGAAGATCGACCGGTGCCTTGCGCTGGGGGCCCGGGCGGGATGGAACTACAAGGAGGGGGCCTTCGCCCCGTGGGTCGCGCAAACGACCGGGGGCGAAGGCGTGAACATCGTCCTCGATTTCGTGGGGGCGCCGTACTTCGAGCAGAACCTGCAGGCCCTGGCCGTCGACGGGCGGATGGTCGTCATCGGGACGATGGGCGGGGCCGAAGTGGATCGGTTCAGCCTGCGGACGCTGATGTCGAAGCGGCTGCAGATCACCGGTGCCGGCCTGCGCCACATGGACACCGCGCGGAAGATCCGGCTCACCCGGCAGTTCGCAGACTTCGCCCTCCCCCGCTTCGCGGACGGCCGGCTGGTTCCCATCGTCGATTCGGTCTTCGACTGGCGGGAAGCGGCGCACGCCCACGAGCGGATGGAGTCGAGCGTCAATATCGGGAAGATCGTCCTGCGGGTGACGGGGAACGGGTGAACCTTCTCAGAGGGGACGGCTACCGCTTCCTGAACGTTCCCCGGGGGGGCGGGGGTGATTTCTTCCCGGGGTGTTTCGCTCCCCGCTTCCATGCGGGCTTCGGCTGGCGCGGCCCCTTCCGTTCGGCGTCGCGGGCCGCCTGCAAAGCCTTCTCCTTCTCGATCTCCTTTTTACGCGCCGCGTCGTTGATCGACTGCTTGATGATCTTCCGCTTCGAACGGTCTGCGGGGGTCTCGAACCGCTTCGGGCGGTGCGGAACGTCCGCCGGCGGGCCTTGCCCTGCCGTTTCCACGGCGCGGCGGTCCATGTAGTCGTTCATCTCCCGCACTTCCTTCGGCGTGAGGTAGCGCCACTCCCCCGGCTCGACGCCGGACAGTTCCAGCGGGCCGATCGCGACGCGCCGCAACTTGGTCACCCGGTGGCCGATGGCGTCGAACATCTTGCGCACCTGGTGGTACCGTCCTTCCGCGATGCGCATCATCACCCACGCCTTGCCCGCCTTCTTCTCGAGGAAGCTGATCTGCGCGGGCGTCGTCATCTTCCCTTCCAGAGCGATTCCGCGCCGCAGGATGTTCAGCTCCGCCGGGCGGGGGACGCTTTGCAGCTTGGCGACGTACGTCTTCTCGACGCCGAAGCGCGGGTGCGTGAGCCGGTAGGCGAATTCGCCGTCGTTGGTGAGCAGGAGAAGCCCCGTGGTGTGGAAGTCGAGGCGTCCGACGGGGAAGACGCGGGAGGAAAGCTCGCCGATCAGGGACGGCGCGGTCTTGCGCCCCTCGCGGTCCTTCATCGTGGTGACCACGTTGTCGGGCTTGTACAGCATGATGTAGATCTTCTCATCCCGGATGGGGACGAGCGTGCGGCCGTCGAGCCGCACTTCCTGGATGGCCGGGTCCCACAGCGTGCCGGGGTCCAGGACCGGAAGGCCGTCCAGGGTGACGCGCCCGTTGCGGACCATCTCGTCGGCGACGCGGCGGGAGACGCCGGCGGCCAGCGAGAGATACCGGTTCAGATGCTGAGTGTTCCGGTTCATAAATACGGCGAAGCACCGAGAGCGTCGATGCGCCGCGCCGGCAAGGCGCGCGACTGAGGCGTACTGAGCAAGTACGCCGCAAGGAGCGCAACGCAGCAGGAGCGGATGCAGCGGCGCTCGAATGCCGCCGTATTTATGAATCGGGACACTTTAGTCGCCATCGGGAGAGTCGCTCCCCTCCCCCGCTTCCTTCGAGGCGGCGTCCACCAGGTCGGCTTCGGTGACGTCCGGGGGGATGTTCTCCTCCGGTGCGCCCGCGCCGTGCCGCGGCGCACCGGTTTCCGAGAGACTCTCGGCGAGCTCCCCCCCGCCCTGCTCGATCCCGCCGTCGAGGATCGCCGGCAGCTGCATCCCCGGCCGGCCGGGTTCGACCGGCGTTCCGGTGGAGGCGGCGAGGAAGTCCTCGATCTCCCGCATCGACGGCAGCTCGGAGAGGGAGCCGAGGCTGAACGTCTCCATGAATTCCCGGGTGGTGCCGAAGAGGAACGGCTTGCCCGGGACGTCTTTCTTTCCCGCCACCTTCACGAGGCGCCGGTCCATCAAGGTCTTCAGCGCCCCGGCGCAATCGACGCCGCGGATCTGCTCGATCTCCTGGCGGGTCAGCGGCTGCTTGTAGGCGACGATCGCCAGCGTCTCCAGGGCGGCGCGGGAGAAGCGCGGCGGCTTCACGTCGAAGAGCCGGCGCACATGCTCCTGGTTCGCCGGATTGGTGCGGAACTGGAATCCCTTGGCCACCTCTTCCACGAGGATCCCCGAGGTCTCCGCCGGGTACTTCGACTGGAGGATGGCGTGCACCTCGCGCACCTGGGACCGGGAGAGGCCGCCCAGCAGTTGCCGCGCCTTGTCGACGGCGACCGGCTCGGTCGAGACGAGGAGCAGGCTCTCCAGGATCGAGGCGGCGCGCGGAAGGTCCGCTTCGGGCCCCGGCGGCTCCCGTCCCGCTTCGAGGCCGGGTGAAAGGAGTTCGTCGACGCCGATCGGCTCGGCGGGCGCCGGCGGCTCATTCGCCGTCGGCGGATTCGGGTTCCGTGTCTCTTCCATGTTCGCTCTCCCGGACGGCGGGTACGATGCTGATCAGTCCCAACGGATTCGCCTGGAACACGCGGATCGTCTTGAGGCGGACCAGCTCGAGGATGGCCAGAAAGAAGGATACGATCTCGTTCCTCGACGGACAATTCGCGACGAGGCTCTCGAACTGGATGGAGCCTTCCTCATTGAGGCGGTCCAGGAGGAAGGCGATGGCGTCGGCGATGGTGATCCGGTCGGCAAAGAACTCCTGCGCGACACCGGGGGGCATCCGCGACAGCGCGTCCTTGAACGCCGTGATCAGGTCGGCCATCGACAGCTCGGTGATGACGAACTCCTCCCCGGGGATCTCCTCCCCGAGGAAGTCGCGCACGAAGACGTCCCGCCCCAGCACCGGCCGGTCGCCCAGGCGCGCCGCCGCCTCCTTGAACCGCTCGTATTCGATCAGGCGCCGGGACAGCTCTTGCCGCATGACCTCGGGATCCTCTTCCTCTTCGTCTTCCTCGTGTCGCGGCAGCAGCGACTTCGACTTGATGTGGAGGAGAGTGGCGGCCATCACCAGGAACTCGCCCGCCACGTCGAGGTTCAGCGCCTTCATCACGTCCAGGTAGGCGAGGTACTGCTCGGTGATCTTCGCGATGGGGATGTCGTTGATGTCGAGCTTCTGCTCGCGCACCAGGTGGAGCAGGATGTCGAGCGGCCCCTCGAAGACGTCGAGGCGCAGGGGGACTCCCCCCGTGGAACCCGCGGAGCCGTTGCCTGGGTGCGGGGCGAGATCCGGCTTGTCGTCAGATCCGGACAGCTTCGCGAACCTCCGCCATCTTGGCGCCCGCCACCTCCCGGGCCCGGCGCGTTCCGTCGGCCAGGATGTCCCGTACGGAAACGCCGCTTTCCACGATCCGCAGACGTCGTTCGCGGACAGGGGCGAGGACCTTCTCCATCCCCTCGAACATCCACTTCTTGCACTCGATGCAGCCGATCCCGGCGGTGCGGCAACCCGTGTCCACCTTCGCGATCGTCGACTCTTCGGAGAAGATCTTGTGATAGGAGAAGACGTTGCAGATCTCCGGATTGCCGCGGTCGGTGCGACGCTGGCGCGCCGGGTCGGTGACCATCGGCTTCACCTTGGTCCACACCTCTTCCGCCGAGTCGGAGAGGAGGATCGCGTTGCCGTAGCTCTTGCTCATCTTCCGGTTGTCGGTCCCCATCAGCTTCGAGGTTTCGGTCAGGTACGCCTCGGGGATGGTGAACGTCTCCTTGTACAGGAAGTTGAAGCGCCGGGCGATCTCCCGGGTGAGCTCGAGGTGCGGCACCTGGTCGATGCCGACGGGGACGAGCGCGGCGTCGTACATCAGGATGTCGGCCGCCTGGAGGACCGGATAGCCGAGGAAGCCGTACGTCTGGAGGTCGCGGGAGGTCTGCTCCCGGAGCTGCTCCTTGTAGGTCGGGTTCCGCTCCAGCCACGGCAGCGGCGTGATCATGGAGAGGAGCAGGTGCAGCTCGGCGTGCTCGGGGACGTGGCTCTGGATGAAGAGGGTCGCCATCGAAGGGTCGATCCCGGAGGCCAGCCAGTCGATGACCATGTCGTCGATGCTTTCGCGGATGACGGCGGTGCGGTCGTACTCCGTGGTCAAGGCGTGCCAGTCGGCGACGAAGAAGAAGCAGTCGTGATCCTCCTGGAGTTTCTTCCAGTTGACCAGCACTCCGAGGTAGTGCCCCAGGTGCAGCTTTCCGCTCGGCCGCATGCCGCTCAAGACCCGTTTGCGCAACGCCTTGCCTCCGTCGGTGATGGGTTATCCGCCCAGGATGAACGTCGAGATGGAGTCGACGAACCGCCAGATTACACCAAGCGGGCCGAACATGAGAAGCAGAAGAACGATCAGTATCCCGTACCGTTCCACGGACGCCAGCGTCATCGAGGCGCGCGTCGGCAGCAGCCCCACGGCGATCCTGCCCCCGTCCAGGGGAGGAACCGGGATCATATTGAAGACGGCCAGCAGAACGTTGAACTGGACAGAGACCATGCACATGAGGCTCAAGGGGACCAGGACGGCCCGTGCCGGGGAGTCCGCCAGGGGGGCGTTGCCGTGCGTCATCGCCTCGAGCAGCAGGGCCGGGTCGATCGCGATCAAGACGCGGAAAAGGATGCCGGAGAGTGCGGCGAGGGCGAGGTTCGTCACGACCCCCGCGGCGGCGACGTAGATCGGATCGCGCTTCTGGTCGCGCAGCAGCCGGAAGTTGACGGGGACCGGCTTCGCCCAGCCGAACACCATCCCCGTCCCCATCAGGAGCATGATCGCCGGGAGGAGGATCGTGCCGAACGGGTCGATGTGGGGAAACGGGTTGAGGGTCACCCGCCCCAGCATCTTCGCCGTGGGATCCCCCTTCTTGTACGCGACCCAGCCGTGCGCCGCCTCGTGGAAGGTGATCGCGATGATCACGGGGATCGCGTAGACGGACAGCTTGTGCAGGAACTGCGGGATGTCGGGCAAATGATTATCCTCTCCGTTCGGGGAACGGCTATTCTACCACCGAAACCGCGGGAGAGGACCCCAGAACCGGGACGTCCCTAGAACTCCATCAAAAGTGGGACAGACATACATATTG
>Ga0209431_10000425_pt1 | contig 35229 bp, 33 predicted proteins | sample RifCSP13_3_FD_184021 | JGI IMG/M metagenome (GOLD analysis project Ga0209431, IMG submission 184021) | Soil microbial communities from Rifle, Colorado - Rifle CSP2_sed 13_3 (SPAdes) (version 2) | ecosystem: Environmental > Terrestrial > Deep subsurface > Rock core/Sediment | place: Rifle... | reverse complement strand
ATAGGCATCTTGTAAATTACTGGCAGCTGTGACTATTTTAGAAGCTGCATCAGCACTTACATTTGAGGTATCAGCTTTAATTTTAGCTTTCTCTTCTTTTTCCTTTCTTAGTTGAAACAATAGAGGTATAATAGTAGCTATGGCTATTCCTAGACCAGAACCTATTACTATCTTTATTATATCCCAAAATACATTACTTTCCATATCCGCATCCCCCGGATTTCCAACAAGCGTACCATGCCATGATAGTTCCAGATAATAGAATATGGAATAGCAGTAGCATTCTCCACTTCATAAAAAATATATCAGAATATTCTATTGTTAAGAATCCACGCTCGTTTAAAAACCAGGCTGTGTAGTATATCATTGAATTTAATAAGAAAATTAATACATAAATATTTCCCCGAATTCTGTCTCTATTTTTCCTTTTGAATAGAAACGTACTCATAAAATATGTTCCCATAAAAGTTAAAGCAAAGCCTAGGTAATTTATAATTTTAAAGGATATGGGAAGCTCTATATTAACTGGTTGAGTTACATTTTTTTCAATAGTTACTCCCTCATTAGTTATGATTACTCCTTCAGTGGTAATAGGTACTTCTGTAGGAGCTACAATAACTACTACTATAGGAGTGTAGGTAGGTTTTGGTGTATAAGTTGGATTGGGAGTGTAGGTAGGTAAATCAGTCTGAGTAGGATAGGGAGTATAAGTAGGATACTTGGTTGGTCGTGGTGTGGTTGATGGAAATGGAGTAGGAGCTCTAGAAGTGAGCGTTGGGATTTTAGTAGCTGTTGGGGTTTTAGTTGGCGTATTTGTAGGAACTCTGGTTAAAGTGACTGTGGGAGTTATTGGTGTAGCTGTGGGTTGTCTAGTTATCGTGGGAGTAGATGTATAGCCAGGATCAATAGTTCTGGTAGGAGTTGATGTATTCTTTGTTTCCTCTTTCTTCGTTGGAGTAGATGTAGGAACGGTAGTATCTGTTGGAAAGTCTGTATTCGTTGGGAGAAGTGTATTGGTGGGGGTGGGTGTATCTGTCGGGAGAGGAGTGTCTGTTGGGAATGGTGTATCAGTGGGGAAATCTGTATTCGTTGGAGTGTCTGTGGGAAAATCTTGTAGATACACGCTGGATGGCGGTGCAGAAGAAAGGAACAATACTGTTACAACTAGAAACGATATAATTATTTTTTTCATAGGTTTTTATCCGGCATACCCAAATCTAGAAGTTCCGTCTCCTTCTCCCGTTCCACCCATTGATATTGCACTAATTAGTAAACCTAGATGTGTTATTTTATTTGTATAGTCAGTCCAAGTCCCTTCGTCTGTTCGCATTGTTGCATACCACCTACTAGACTCTGGATAGGTTAATGAACTTCTACTTGCTTCAGATTCAAAAGTAAAAACTATTGGAGACATACCACCAACACCCGTAGCTTTGAGAGTTAATCTGTAAACAGTATTTGCGGATAAAACTATAGGAGTATCCCAATAGACATCGAATGTCATATAATCAGCTCCATATTCTCCACAAACTCCTCCTTGAGAAGCCAGCACAGCATCAGAAGCATTATATAAAACTGCCTCAAAGGTCATTGTACTGCCTCCGTTATAAACCCATATTCTTGCTCCTTTACAGGTCATATCTACCGGAAGAGTGAATTTGTCTCCTACTTCATCGGGTGTGCTGGTGGAAAATATATTAGGCCATTCTGCATTTGTACATGCAAATCCCACCACATCTCCATCATTATATCTAACTGCCATAGCATTAGGCCCAACTCCCCAGCTCCACACACTGCCGAACTGCATGTTATTGGGATTATTATAGTAAAATAGTTCCCCATCCTGTACTACAATATAATTAGATGTATCTGGAGGAGTACTTCCAGGAAATACGTGAACTGCGGCGGTTTCTCCTACTACAGCTGTGGCTGGAGTTGCTAAAGTGTGCCAAATCCATCCGCTTGTCGTGTAAGTAAAATCATCTACAGAACTGCCTCCATAAGCTACTTGTTGAGGATGACCACTAATATTTACGGTAGTTAAACCTATTTTATAGGTAGGAGGAGTTCCAGCTTTAGTAACTAAATAAAATCCAACATCATTGACAATACCATTTTTAGGGAATTGAAAATCACAAGCTTGAGCATCGTTTAAATCATTTAAAGAATATCCAAAAGTAAATCCTGGGGGATTGGCTTCATGACCAAAAGATACAGGCCCAAAAATAATATCGACATCTATAGTAGCCATATTAAACCTCTATCCATGTAATTTCTACCGTTAAGTAAGCAGCTCCGCTTCCAACTACATCTATATCCATTGTAAATTTATCGTTTCTACTAAAAGATGTGGTGTCGGGAATTCTATCAAAATCATCAGTCTGCCCCTCCAAAATAGTTATTCTATTTCCAGGATCAAATATTGAAGTACCATTTTTATTAATGTCTATAACTACATTACCACTTACTGAAGCTGTTTCCAATGTAGATGAAATATAAGTAATTGTTCCACCAGCTCTGGCTAATACTTTACCTCTGCCAGTTTCTATAGAATTTAATTCACTCCAAATACCAAAGGTCATTCCAGCTTCCATATCTGGAAAAGCTGGTAATCCACTTACTACAGCTGTAACTCTTAATTGTTCGTTAGCTCCGTCATTAAGTACCGTAACAGTAATACCATCTCCAGCTACTACTTTGCTTTCTAAGAAATCTTCTGTAGTGTCGTTAGCAGATACTTTAGCTTTGAACGTGTCCACTCCTCCAGAAAGAGTAATAAATTCTACTCCATCTTCAGCCCCCTTAACTGTAACCACCTTATTACCCTGTCCTGCATAAGTAGCTGGGGTATCATCTAAATCTATAAAGGTATTATCAATAAGTACTTCAGCTTCCCCTCCTCCAATATTAGTTACATTAACGGCTGTACCCTGAAAATCTATAACAGTAACATCAGAAGCTATTAATGTATCGTTTTCATAGATATCAACATGAGAAGTACCAGTACCTCCAGTCTCTAGCTGTTTAATTCTATATCTAATATGATTTAAGTTATCTAGTAAAGATGCACTAACTAGAACACCACTAGAGTTATAAGGATTATTAGAAACAAATCCGCTTAATTCTGCTTCAGCTGTATCATAAGTAACTCTACTTTGTGGAAGCTGTCCGATAAATCCTCCTGGCGGGCCTCCTCCAGGGCCTGATCCAATAATGCCTCCCAAGTTAAGAGGTTTACCTGCTAGCTTTCTTTCTAGGTTAGTCCAATATTCAAACAGTTGATAATCGTAAAGAGGCATTATATCTCCTAAAATTGGTCATCACATCTAATTATTGTAATTTCTGAATCAGGTAGTGTAGTTGTAAAATCTTGCCAAACACTAGATATAGGATTCTTTTGCATAAATCTTTTTGTAACTACTCCGCTAGTACTGTAGAATAAATATGGATTATACGGAGTGTAATTACTGGATTCTATGAAAGTTATTAATCCACTGGCTATATATGTCCAGTTAGAACTGAATTGATAATTACTAAATGCCCATCCGTTAGGAGTAGCAAAAGTATTGAATCTCTGGAAATCGTCAGGATCGAATACTCCACTAGCTACAGGAAAAGCGGCGGGATCAAGTAAATCTACTACTCTAGCATCAAAAGTTGGAAATTTATTAACATGGGAATAGAAAGTTCCATATCCATTAGAAGTAGTAGCGGCGAAGAAAGAATCTTCCCAATTTGGAGGAATTCCAGAGGGTATTGTATAGACTAGTGTTGGCGAACCTTTGGATATCTCTACCTTGGCTGGAGCTGGAGTTTCCAGGATCAGCTCGAAGTTACCCCAACTTTGGATTTCAGATAGATCACTGGCTGTTATTCCACCGATAGGGACGGATATAGTTGTATGTTTAAGAATATCTCCGCCATTTCCTAGACTGTTATATATCCATTCCCCAGGAATATATAATCTAAAGCTGCTACTACTACTGGAATACCCGAATCCTTGCGTTAATCCAAAAGTAGAGAAAAGAGAATGACCGTCAGTATCAGTTAAAGCTATTATAGAAGTTAAATCATTATGAGCTGTGGTAATAATATTATTGCTTGCATCTAAACTACTAGCTGAAACCATACCATTTAACAAATCATCTCCATTTGTAGGATCATTAGTGGGAGAATACATTGAATCCTCTGTATTAATAGTACTGGAAACTTGATTCCAGGTATGGCTTCTAACCGTATAGAAATTATCTCCGAAGCCATAATATTTAGCGGCCACAAAATAAGGGCCATAGAATTTAGAAATTGTTCCATATGCCACAAAACTAACACCACCTACATCGAAATCCCACATCGAATCTCCATTCTCACTTTTAAGATATGGTGGAGGATTAGCAGATGTATAAGGCCCTAACTCTCTAAAATCTATCTTATTTCCACCAGGTATTTTGAGTATCATTTGATAGTAATAGCTTTTACCACCATCGCCTGGATAGAATACTCTAGTTGTACTGGATATTCCCCATCTAATAGCATAATAAGCATCATCTAATAAAGTATCTACACAGTAACCAACAGTTGGTGGTGTACTAAAACTAAAATTCCAGTAGTTATTATCAGTTTCATTCTTTTCAGTTAATTTAACATATCCAGTATCCAGGATTCCATATCTATCAAGAGAAACATATTGATAGTATATAGATATTTTTTGAGTTGCCCAAGTTCCTATATCTCCGATGATTACAGGGGGCCAATATTTCTTATCTGATCCTGCTTTTAGAATAGTGAAAAATAATATTTCATCTCCTGTAGATACCATCTCTACTCCATATGAGTTTTCCCAATCAGGGTTATTATCTTGAGCATGTTCTCCATCAGTGTGCCAAACTACATCATTGGTAAAATGAGTGGTTATATCATATGTTGTAACTATTCTTTCTGCACCAAACCTGTAGCACATTATAATTTCATCGTCAATTAAACCAGCACCATAAAAGTTAATACTATCATTAAAAGCGTCGTATTCCATTATATCTACTTCATTTCTTTTAGTTGGAGTAGAATCACCTATATCCCAATCATAATGAAGTAATCTGTACGCTTGCATATAGTGGCCTGGATAAGGAACACTAACTGGTTCTTCGGTTTGGATTGAAAAAATAAGGATTATATTAAAAGTATTACTATCTTTTCTATGCAAGAATATCGCTGGAGGATGACCGTCATCATATGGATAATCATTTAAGGGCCAATCAACTGGTATTGGAGTAAACCCCCATGCCGTAGAAGTTACAGTACTTGGAGATAATTTAAAAATTGCATTTCTAGACACAACCCAATAATCTAGATTTTCAGAGTCTACTACAGGTTGACTCATATATTCACTTCCTAAGGCTGAAATCATTATCGTAGGGATATAGCCTCTACCGGCCCCCATAGTTATTTGATTACTATCAGCTGGTAATGCTCCGTGGTGCGCATGAGGTACATCTCCATAATCTGCGTATGATGCATTCCAAGCCTGTATATCTCTATGGCCTAATCCATATCGCCTATACCAAGTAATGGCTTCCATTACATATCCAGATTGAGCTACTCCGGATACGGAAACTATATTATATTCTCCGGTAGATTCTATGTCTGTAATACCTAAATTAGTAATATATCCAAAGATTCCGCTTACTGCTACCTGCTCTGCCTTTACTAGATTGTGATTAGGGGAAACTTCTAATACCCAAGATCTACCAATTGGAATTGGCTGAATTTCTCCAGATAAAGTTACTGTATCGTATCCTGCTACTATATTTCCTATATCATTAATAGAACAGGCTTTTGCTAAAATTCCTGAGGCTATGTAGGAAACCCCGTCTCTATCTCTTAAATCTGGATGATCGTATTTAGACCACGGAGCTGCATCAGAAGTTTTGGTGTATAGAAATCCATTAGAAGTTACACAGGCATGAATATCGTCTTTAATAAATAAATCTATAATGTTTAAGTCAGTATCTAAACCAGAGCTAGTATCATACCAAGTATTTCCTTCGGTATATTTTTTCCAGACTCCATTGGCTTCAGTACCAACATATACATAAAATCCAGATACAGGTATAAGAGGTAGACCAAAATAAGCAAACAATCGAGGACACTTTTCATTAATAGTTAGTGTATGAACAAGACCATTTTCACTCATAGAAGCTTCTAGAGTTGTTAACAATCCTGATCCAGTCCAGTAATTTGAATTTACTCTGATTACATCCCCGATCTTAAAGTTTTTATCACAGGCGGTTAGAATTACTTTCTCATCTTTTATATCCTCAAATTCATGCAATAACTTCCGAGCTAAATCAACACCAACAGCATTACTATATATAGAGCTATTAGCTAAAACTACAGTTCTTTCGTCCTTACTATCTATCTGCCAAGGAGAGGGAAGAGTAATATCTACAAAAACTTGTTCTCCAATCAAGGGATTAGCATTTCCCCAAACTACTGCTCTGTTTCTTAATCTGGCATCATCTCGTTCTCTTTCTAAAGTTAATATATCAGAATCACTAATTATATGATCTGGATCACTTAAATTTTTATCAATCCTTCCTATAATTGCTATACCATCTGGATTGAAGTATAAATACCATCCACTTTGTTGAAGTAAACCTTGAATTAGATTGTAGGCTGAGTCCAATCCAAAAGATGTGTTAGGATTTACTGGCCCTCCCTGATCATCTCCTACAGTAAACTGATAATTTACTGTAGCTTCATCTAAAATTCTTTGTATCCAATATCTAGAATAAGTTAATATATCAGATTGATAAGTTTCTGTTAGAAAATAATCAGTAATTAGTTTAGAACCATCATCAGCTCCAACTACTAATATTCCTCCTTTAGGAGACTCTTTAGATTCGGATACATAGAATTTACCTACTTTATCTCCATATTCATAAATCTCTATGATATCCCAAGGATCAAAATCTAATCCACTAGATGTTGGTACAATTAATTGTAAAGTACCCACACCAGAGCAGATCTGCTGAGTCCTAGTATATTCAATTATCCAGGAAGTAATGTCACTACTGTTTAATTCTACAGTAACATTTTCAATTAATCTCATTAAATCCTTAACTCCAGATTACAGGTATATCCATTCTTACTCCAGGCATGTTCCGATAAAAAAACATAAAAATCTCTATTGATTCCAGTGATTATCTCATTTACTGTTAATGTTTTTCTAGCTAGATACAAATGACTTCCCTCTACTTGAGCTTGAATAGATACGGTTAATCTATTATACATATCTAAGTTATAATCTGTAGCTGCTTCAGCCATAGAGTCACTATCAATAATTGGACTAACTAAAGCCATAGATTTATAATATCCAACAGGTAGAATTTGTTCCATAGCATCTGTAACTGGATTATAAGAAGTTCCTGATTTAGATTCTGCGTAGACTCCTTCAGCTCCGTGAACTACAACTCTGTTTCTTAAATCTCTCTCGGACTCTGTATAGATAAAATCAAAAATATTACTATCAGTAATAGTAGCTACTGGAGAATCTGGTACTCCTCCGGGAGGATCACCAACTTGACCAGAAGTTCCATCCATGATTCTAGGTTTTCTGTTTTTGAAGTGAACAGTACCATTTTCATCTGCCCACACTTGCCAAGCTAATAAATCTGCTATTAGTTTACAAAAATCATAAGCTGAAGTTAGTTTAACTTCTACTTTGTTACCACTTTTGGTAGCAAAAGTAAATGCTGAGTTATCTCCACTATAGCTAGTTAATCCTGCCATATTTAGGATATCTTCTATCAAATCCTCTGCTGTGATATTAGATTGTGAATACCCTTCATCTGGATTTGTAGGAACAATAAAGAAATCTACTGCTCGAATTAAAACATCTTTAGCCATGACTGTATAAATATTATCTGGAACTTGTCTAACTATATTTTTTATATATCCTTTAAATATTTGTCCATGACTTGTAGTATATCCTAAATCTATAGTAATTAAATCTCCTATAGAAACGGTTGGATTTATACATTGAATAGTAGCTGAAGCTGTGCTGGCAGAGTGGCTAGTACTTACAGTAATAGCTAAAGGATCACTAATTCCAGTAACGCTTGCATATAAGTTTTTTCCCATTTAATTCTTACTCATCGTATAACTCTAAATCTACGATATATACTGGAGAATCTTCTGGTAAGTCAGTTCGTAGAGTTTGACAAGTTGTACTCTGCAAGTTAGATGTAATATGTTTAAGTGACCAATCTCCAGCAGTTCCATACGGAGTTGATAAAGGAAATCCTACTCCAGATGTGGTTAAACTAACCAGGTTAAGTAAATCTGTATTACCAACTACATAAGCATTTATTTTAAGAATAAAATCATCATCACCAAAATAATGCAAAATAGTTCCTCCTCCTAGAGGATTCAATCTAGCAATTATTTGATCTTTATCTGATACATAAGATTGAGTGAAAATTCTCACTCCAGCATAAGTCCAAGGCATAATTTATATCTCCATGTTACACAACAATAGTCCGGGTGATGTTATTGCTCGTATCTTCGAATCGGATAAGATCACTATACAAATAAGGTTTAATTACCTGAGCTAGAGTTCTACCATCTACAACTAAAGTAGTAGTACTTCTAGATTCTATTTTTAGATTAGTAGAAAATCCACTAAGAGTTTGAACCTTTTGTTGAAGTATACTTAATATACTATTTAAGTTATCTAAAACATTAACTCCTCCGCCGACTCCTCCAGTTGGAGTACCTAAAGGCTGCGGAGCAAGTAAAGCTGGCATCAGCTGTAATAGTCTATCAAAGAAGGTTTGTTCTCCCGTTTTTCTTTCCGGAACTTGAATACCGAGAACTTTATCTCTCTCTCCGATAACTGGTTGGAACTTCAAAGCTAGATTATCGATAGCTATAGCAAGTTTTAGAATTAATTCAGAAAATGCAGGATCGGCTAGAGTTTGAACAGGCTTTCGCTCTTCTAGTTGTGGCTTAAAAGATTCTTGTAATCTTCTTAGTGTTTCTCTATCGAACGATCTATCGTCTTGTCTTGCAAATCTAGATTCTCTTTCCAGCAATCTCTCCCTATTTTCTACTGTAGGTTGCCTCAAGCTTTCTTGTCTTAATCTGTCATCTTGACTTTCAAATCTGGCTTCCCTTTCCAGTAACCTTTCTCTAGCTGCTTCTTTTAGTGCATTGGCGGCATCTAATAATTTATTTCCAGCATCCTGTAATCCGGTTGCGGCTGCGCCCATACCAGTTCCTTGATCAAATCCTAGTTTGTATCCTTGGAATGGAACAAAGAAACTAGAATCAGCTGGTAGATTAAATACACCTTCCAGTTGTTTTCTATTTACATCAATTAGCTCTTGCATAGCTAATTGCATTACCAAGTTATCTAAGTGAAGAACATCTGTTCCATCTTTGAAGATTAGACCCATTGTTTGTAGGTCTGGTTTCCAACCCTGATCTCCAAAGGCCTGTTGTAGAAAAGCTAACTGTTTATTATAAGCAGCTAAGAAAGCCTGCTGAGTCATATCAATAGTTTTGATTCCAAAAGCTGGGCCTGCTTGAGGTCTAGGAGTTATCTGTCCCTCAGATTCTAATTCTTTAATAGCTTGCTGTAAACTTTCTGGTAGTACTCCACCAATTCTCTTGAATATATCCTCAGCTATTTGAACAAATATATCTCCCCAACTGTCTTTAACTTCTTCTGCTGTAGCGTCTGAAGGAAGAAATCCCTTCTTAATAGCTTCCTCAATAAATGTAGTATCTATTTCTTGAGCTCTTTGGAGTACAAGATCGAAATCTTCCGGAGCTATACCTAGTTGAGTTACTTTAGGAAGTTCTAATTGAGCTGCTCTTTGTAGTTCAAATAATCCATTAATAGTTCCAGAAAGTTGATCTTGTATTTCTAGAAGATTTGTTTGAATAAATATTTTTCTATCTTCTAGATTTTTAGCTATCTGAGAAAAACTTAATAATTCTCCGCTGGTATCTTTAGTAGCTACCTTTAATTTTTCTAGCTCGTCTAGATTTTCATTGTTGACTATTGTTATTTTATCTAAATCTTCTAGATCAGTTTCATATTTAGCTATCTGACCAGTTAATAGGTTTAATTGATCTATTTGATCTTGAGTACTTGTGGTCACTACTTCAGTGACTTTCAGAAAAGCTTCTTCTGTATTTCCTAGCACATCGTTGGCAGCTGTAAATATTTGAGCTACAGCCAATCCACCACTAGATAGGTTTTGAAGAGATTGGGTATATTCTTTAGATGTAATATTTCCTTTACTTAATTGCTCAAATAAATCTTTATGAGCTTGCTTTATTTCTGTATTTAGTAAATCTCCGTATTGTTTAGTTACTTGAAGAACTTCTTTACCGAACGGGCCAGCCTCTATTTCAGGAGATAACTTTCCCTCTGTTATCAGGTCTTGTGCGTTCTTTAGTTCCTCAATTTCTTTTATTAATTCTCTAATTTTTCCTTTTTCTGCTTCTATATCTAATCCTAGTGCCTGAATTGGATTAGCTCTTTCTAGAGCTTCTAATTTTCTTCGTAAGATTTCAAGAGCTGTACTAACAGTATCCAGTTTGGTTGTATCAATCTTGGCATCTTTTCCAAATGCTTTTCTAAGAACTTCCTCAAACTGTAAACCTAATTTTTGTATGTTAGCTGTAGCAGCTCCACCAGCTTCAAATAGAATTTTGTCTATTAATTCTTGTTGTCTTTGTGCTAGCAGTTCAGCTGGAGTTTTTTCTACTGGTTCAGCTCCTGGAATTTGAGCTCCTGGGGCTAATGGAGTAATAAGACTTTCAAAATCTCCCTTTCTTTGGGATATAAAATTCATGAAAGCTTCACCAGCTGTAGAACCAATAATAATTCCTAGAGGGCCTCCAACTATTCCACCGATAATTCCTCCAGCTACTTGACCTCCTAATCCGTCCCAATCTTTCTGTTGAATATTTAAAGCAGCTATAAAAGCTTCTCCCATCAACGTACCAATGAGAGGAAGTTTAGCAGCTAAACTTCTCTGGAAAGAACCTCCAATCATCACTCCATACTGGTTAGCTGTAGCTGTTGGAAGTATATTTCTGGCCTGTTGAGTTACTCTTTCAGATATACTTTGTTGAATTCCAGGTAGTCTACCCCTAGTGCCTAAGTATGCAGCTAAAGCACCACCACCAACAACTAGAGGAGCCGTTGGGCCTAATAGCTTGGATAGTGTGGTAGCTGCATCTGTAATTTCTGTTAATAAGTTAAGCAGAGCTTTGAGTCCGGTAAGAACTCCTCCCTCTTGACCTACAGCTTGGGCTAATTCCTGGAATGAATTTCCTAATTGAGTAACTGCTGTCTGAACAGTCTCCATTGTAATTTCTAGAGCGTCCATAGCCTCGCCCTGAGCATTAGCAGAAATAGAAGCTACTTGTTGAACTCTGTTTAAGTTTTCAATAAAAGCTACATATTGAGCTCCTCTTCTTGCTCCTCCACCAAGAGCTTCACCAATCCTATTTAATTGAGCTGAATCAATTAGTCCTAAAGTTCTAAGTTCTGAAATTTCACGCATTACTGCTAAAAAGTCTTTTACGTTTCCATCTATATCTTCAATGGAGATACCGAATTTAGATAATTCATCTCTGGCTTTTTGGGTTTGAAAACCAGAAATAAACGCTCTGACTGCATTACCGGCTTCAGTAGCGGATAATGTAGTAGTCTCTGCTACGGTAGCAATAATACCATTTAATTCATCGAAGGAAACTCCAGCGTTTTCAGCACTAGTAGATGTAATAGCAAATGATTCAGCGAGTGTAGTTAAGTCTACATTCGCTCTACGAGTTACTGCTACCCAGCTATCTAATAGTTGCTGGCCTTCGTCAAGAGCTAATCCAGCCTGTCTTAGAGCACCTACTAAAGTATCCATAGCAGTAGCTTGATCTAGAGAGGATAACTTAGAAAGAACTAAAGAATCTATTAATAATTTCTGAGCTACTGTAGCTCTTTCTGTTTCATCTCCAATATTACCAGTAGCTCTGAAAGCTTGGGTATAGCCCTCTAATACTCCATTAATACTTTCTCCTGTAGCTTTTGCAGCTCCAGCAGCTGCATCAAAAGCATCTGATAATTCCTTGTGACTTCTTCCTAGAACTACTCCAATACCAGCTAGTTTAGCTTCATTATCAATAGCTATTCCAATACCTTCTTGAAGTTTTCTAAGGGGCAAATAAACAGCGGTAATAGCTATAGCCCATCTAAAGCTTTCACTAATATTTCTAACAATTGCTGACCCAAAATCTCTAAATCTTCTACTGGAATCGTGAAGTACATTACCAAATCTATCTACATGCATAGTTAAGTTTCTATACACACCTTCACCGTCTTTAACAGCGAAGTTCATAGTTCTGATTCCAGTGGAGGCTTCAGTAGTAATTCTATTTAATTGATTTAATTCAAATCCATACTTTTGAATTATTTTAGTTACTCTCTCACCTACTTCTGGAGTAGCCCCAAATACTTGTTGGAATCCAGCAGCTCCAGCAGCTTCTATTTTTTGAGGAAGGGATGATAAAACTTGTCCCATCTGATTTACAACTCTGGTATAGGATGCAGCTCCTCTTTCTCCCACTTTCAAAGTAGTAGTCAGTTGAATTATTCCATCTTCTAGTTTTTTAATTTGTACAGTAGACGTATCGGTAACTTTTAATCCTAAACCTCCACCAAAAGTTTCTTCTACTATTTGTTTTCTAGCAGGTCTAGGAACTCCAGCCGCTTGCAGAGTTTCAGCAAATCTAGCTACTGGAGGTTTTTGGGCTTCTTGTTGCATTTGAGCTAGAGATCGGGTAGCTTCATCTATAGCAAGTTTAAATTTCTTTGTTTGACCTTCAGCTGTTTCCAGTGTAAAAAGAAGATTCTCAACTCCTTTTGCAGATGTTTCTCCAAATCTAGCATTCTTGGATACATCTATAAAAGCTATTCCCATCTGTCTTACTTTCTCGATTATTTTATCTATAGATGCTGGAGCTATATTAAGAGTTTCTAATTGTTTTCTTAAATCAGCAATAGCTGTCTCAATTGTCTGAACTTGAGTAACTACTTTTTCTGGTTCTAGACCTGTGAATCCTGCCTCAGCTCTAGTAGCTTCTGCTCCTCTGGCTTGTTGAACAGCTAAGGGATTAAATCCACCCTTGATTCCAGGAAAGGCCTGAATCTTACTAGAACCTTCCTCAATAGCTTTAATAGCTCTGTTTACACTAGCTACAAATTTATCTACATCTTCTATAGCTTGTGGGGAAACTAATTTAAAGCCTCCTAGTGTAGTTCCTATTGAAGCTAAAGTTGCAGATTTCTCTGCCAACTTTTGAATAAGATCATTTAGATTCTTCCAGGAAGCTGATGTGGCATCTAAAGTATCCCTAGCTTCTGATAATAATCTAATTAGTTGTTCTAGACTTGATATACCACTACTTAAATCTTCTGCCATTTATTATCCCTCAACGTCTCTAATTTCTATGTGGAATTCACTATCAGACTTCTTCTCCTTTCTGTCAAACACTCTCTCCAGCCACTCATCAATATCTTCGTTTGGTTTATCCCAAATCATTAAATCTGGTGGTCTTTTGTCCTTGGGAATTTCCTGTAAATTGGATACCTGAATTCTTTTTCTAATAACATAAGAAATTGTATAAGGAAGATCAATTAATGTCTGTATTGAAAAGTCTAAAGGTATCTGCAACGCCTTGGCTATTTCCCATAAACCAGCTATAGCGTTGCTTCTAGCTATTTTTTTAAATCTTCTAACCCAATATCTATAGATATATAAGCATCCATAAGTTTATTTTTTATTTCAGCGGGTAGATTTTGGAAATCTTCTACACTATCAAAAGCTTTTATCTTATAATCTTCATTCTTGTAAGTACCAAGATATGTAGTCATTTCTCTAAAAGCTGTATATAATTCTTGCTCACAAAGCTCTGCAATAATAGTTCTTTCGAGTTCCTCGAATACTTCATCTTTAGATAGTTTCTTTAATCGTTCTCTTTCTTTATCTGCTAAGCTTAGAATTCCGGCTTCTATTTTTAACGCTCTAACTTTAGGCCAGTCATCTACTAGAATCTGATATGTCTCATGTTCCTCTAGTGGAGCATCACTTCTAGGTTCTACAGGTAGAGTCATATCTAAGTTTTTAATCACTTCATTTGTATAATACTTTAATCTGTAGCTTAGAAATGTTTCTATTAAATTATCTTGTGCAGCTTCAAAGAAATATGGAATATAGGCCAATCTCTCATCAGATTCTGGTTCTTTTAATTTTCTTCTTAAGTCCATACTTCTTCGTAGGGCATAAGTTCTCGATCTATTAACATCTGCATCTCCAGCCAATCTAACATACAGAGTGATTGTATTTCCTAAGTTATTTTCTAATTCTACAGATGTTCCATATTTGAATAATTTACTTACATCAACGTCATTTTTTTCAATCTCTGCTGGCATTATTTTCTCCTTTCCTGCAATTAATAAAAAAGGAATCGAAAACTAAATCTCATAAAGAGACTACTTTTCGATTCCTTGTTAAAACTTACAACCTTTACCTTATAATCAATTATTTAATTATTAGGGTTTAGCACCACTATAGACAATACACTGAGCAGTATCACTAGACCAGTTGAGTACTTGCTGAGCATTCTCATTAACATTAGATGTATATGAGTCACCAGTTAGTTTCAGTTCTGGAATCCAGACTGACTTAACAATAACACCAGATACAGAAGTGTCACAAGGATCATACAATACAATCAACAGATCAACACCACTAACAGCACATTGACTTGCCAACTCAAATTCAGTAGCTCCAGAGCTAATACTTCCATTTAGAAGTAGATCGAGTAACTCTGTATCAGTATCAAGAACAGTAATAGTACCATCTACGGTAGCAGTTTGTTTCTGATAACCTACAATAGCTCTATTACCCATTTCTCTAACTGGCTGAGGATTTAAGTTACCGTTAATAGTGATAGATTGAACTCTTTCAATCTGTCCACCGGCGGTAATTGTGACTCTAACATCTTGACCTCTAATAGCTGCTGGATATGCAGTATCGCTTACATCTGACCAGTTGTCTCCAGCTGCGGATGCATGATAGATTGCGATAACCTGTGCAGTTCTTGTATCACCAGTTGTTAAAGCAGTACCTACTATTCTGTACTCACCAGTAGCAGGAGCTCCAGCGACTTCAGTAAGATACCCACCATCTAGAATAACAGATAAACCGTTGTTACCATTTAACAACTGGATAGGAGTCTGAGTCAAGGTGAATGAAGTTGTGCCAGATGTGAATCTATCTACAATAACATCATTCTTAAACCATCTCTTTTCCGATCCTACAGCTGTGTAGTCCTCGGTAGATTCACCTGTAACCGAATAGGAATAAGTGAAATCTCTAATCTGTAATCTTTTTGCATGAGCTGTCTTTACATAGTCGGATACGGATGCATCCTTGATGTATACAACAGCATCTATTTCGCCCAGCTCTGAAATATCAACACCAGCAGCTGGATAAGCTGTTGGATCAGTTCCTGTTAGTACGGAGAAAATCTTGTGACTTACATCAAAAGCAGAGAAAGTCAAAGTAATCGCAGGTACGTCAGGAATAACTCCAGCGTGTTGAGAGTTACCAAGTTCGTCAATTGTAGTAGTTGGTACATCAGTATTTATATTCAATCTCTGCACTCTTGCCGCAAAGAAAGAATCAAATGGGCCAACTATTCTCAATGCAACTTCCTTGGAAGGAATCGCTAGTCTTTTAGCCATATATTACTTCCTCCTATAAAATTCTTGAGTAACTAGCCTCGAAAGAAATTGTTGATCTCCAATATAGACTGGTTACTAACTCTGGAATTACTCTTACCCATTCCATCTTAAGTCTACTTGGAATTAAAACTCCTATTTTGGTAGGAGAAACGTCAGGAGGAAAGCCCTCATCATAATCATAAACTGGAATATTTTCTTCGATTCTGGATAGAATTCTGTAGCCAAAATCATCTCGTTGAGATTTATTAGTGGCAAAAATATCTATAAACCAGACTCTACTATCTAATCCGTGTCGGTTGCCCAACTCGAACGGAGTCAATCTTAATTCTTTGGATTCTATTGAAATAGTTGGAATAACTAATTCTGTTACTGGAAATCCATCTTCAAAGTGGATGAAGCTAACATCAGAAAATACATCATCCTTTAGAAAATAGTAAATTGATAAATCATGTTTTCTGTAGAGATGCATTAATGTGGTATCCTCCTTCCCTGGAATCTAGGATGCTGTGCGAATCCGAGTTTGCCAGTACCCGTAATATAAGCAAAGTATCTAGTTTCATTAATAATTATTTCTTGTATAATCTGTGGTTCTGTATATTGTTCAATGTTTCTTCCAACCATTATTGCTATTTTATCTATATCATCTAATGTACGTTCTGCTTGTATAATTTCATCTTGTATTTGACTAACTTCTTCTGCTGTTAGTGCATATTCAGCATTAGCTAAAGATTCTATTCTCCTCTCGGATAAATCTAAAAATCTTGTAGCTCCCGATGTAGGATATGCTGTACCACCCCTTCCACTCTTTAATGGTTGCGGAACTCCATTATTTAATAAATCCCAAAAAGGAGCTTTTCTTCCAGATTCGGATAATCTCAAAGCTATTGTAGATGAATATAAATCAGAACCAAATCTATTGTTATATATTACATTCCTCCAATATGCAGATGCTTTTTCAGGATTGTATTTCTTTTTCTTTCCCTCTTTTTGAAATGAACGTCTAGCTAATGAAATTCCATTGGAATAATCTTCTAGAGTTCCAAATTCTCTTTCAAAACTTTCTCTCATATCTGCTGTTACATTAGCTCCAACTAGATTGAGTTTAAATAGTTCTCCCTCTTGGAGCATTTCCATTGATCCTAATAAAGCATTTCTAAATTCTGGAAAATCAAACTCTTCTATTTCTCCAACAGCTGATTCTGTTTCTTCTCTTATGATTTGATTAAATGTTGGAGTCATTTGATCTCTTATCAGCATAAATCTATAATGAGCTGTTTTATCTGCTATACTGATCAGATTACTTCTTTTTCTCTTTAGATTATTTGTGAGTTGAATAGTATTTCTTTCTGCAAAATCAAACATCACTTCTCTATTAAATGTTCTATATCACCAAATATTAATCTTAGAATAGAACGGGTATAATTATTAAATCCATCTAAAAATAATTTTCTAATTAATTTGAATTCTTCAGAATCTTTATCCACAATTTGTTCAAGATCGTTTAGAAGAATGGCTTGAAACTTTTTATTTTTAGTTTCTATAAAACCAATTACATCTAATACATCCAGTCCTTGTATAATTACTCCCCTTTCCGGCATGTTATACCTCCTTTAGATCAATTAAAATTCTATTGATTTCTGGTACTCCTCTTAATACTTTATTTTTTATTTCCATATGTTTACCGTCTACATCTATATATGCCCCATATATAGATTGATTTTCAAAAACAGAATCTACTATTGTTATGTTAGGTAGAGTGTATTTTATTTGAGCTCTGCAATCCCCTTCTAGAGTCTGCCCTCCAGGATACCAACCCAAGCTATCCACGTTTCCCCATATTATATGAGCATTAATGGCAGCTCCGGATAAAGTAACAATCCAGTGAACTCCACTACATACAGGACAGAAAGAATCTGTAGATGTATTTGTAATAGGATCTAATGTACAGGCTTGACAACCACTAACTGTAACTACATAGAAAGTTATACTTCTTCCAATAGCTCCTCGTATTTCATCTATTACATCGGCTGTGTTTGTAGGAAATGTTATACTCATTTTCTGATTCTTCCCAAGATTTCTGCTATCAAACTAGCTCTACCCTTTTTACTTATGATTTGAATATATTCTCCAGATAGAGTGATTACTGACTTTACTCTTCCTCTTATAGCTATGATACTCTCAGTAAAGATAGATACAATAGTTGCTTGGAGTGTATCTGTGATGTTAACTATATTCTGGATTAAAATTTGAATGACTTTGGAGGCTGAGAGACTATCTGAGATACTTTCTGAAGTTAGGATTGTTCTTATATAAGTTCCTATTTTGGACAAGACATCTGATATATTTTCAGCATTAGAGATAGTTCTAACAAAAGTACCTATTTTACTTAGTGTATCTGTTATGCTTACAGAATCTACCAATGAAGCAAATTTCTGCGCTCCTAGTAATACAGCAGATAGTAAATCTGTTATGCCTATACTATCTGAAAAACTTCTAACAAAAGTTCCTATTTTTGTAAGAGTATCTGTAATCCCCTCTGTAGAAGTTAATGCCCTGACAAAAGTCCCTATCTTAGATAGAGTATCGGTTATTCCTAGTACATCAGATAGTGTTACAAGTACTATCTTAGCTGTTGCTAGTACATCAGATATTCCAATAGAATCTGATATGGATTTGAAAAAAGTACCTGCTTTACTTACACTGTCAGTAATTCCTACACTATTTGATAAGGATTTTAAGAAGATTCCAGTTTTACTTAGAACATCGGTTATACTAACATTATTTGCAAGATTTCTATAAAATGCACCTATCTTTGAAATACTATCGGTAATTCCAACACTATCGGACAAAGATTTAACAATTATCTTAGCATTGGAAATAGCATCGGCTATTCCTAATGAATCAGCTAAATATACTATAGCTCCTTTAGACCTACTTAATATATCTGTTATTCCGAGACTTTCTGTTTGGGTTCTGAAAAAATTAGCTGCCTTTGAAATACTAGTAGTAATTTCTTCTGTATCTGTAATAGACCTAGCAAATCCTACAAGTTTAGTTAGAACATCTGTTATCCCTACAGAATTCGACAAAGAAACTAAAACTATCTTAGCTGTTGATAGTATATCAGTAATCCCTATACTATCTGATAAAGATTTTATAAAAGTACCAATTTTGGAAATACTGTCTGTAATACCAACACTAATTAAAATATTTCTTATAAAAAATGCTGATGTATTTAAATCCCTTACTTGACCAATTTCATAACCTGAGTCATTGATTACTAATTCATCAAGATAAAGAGAGCCACTTCCACCGCCGATAGCGGGAATGCCAAAACGTGTAGATCGGAAGTATGGAAACTCAGTGTAGTTATCAATATCTGTAACACTAGTTTGTGCGGCCCCATCAATCCACCAGTTTACATAGCCATCTGTAATACCATCACCAGATGCTCTAACAACATGTAATTCAATATAATGTTCAACAGCAGTAAGATTTACAAACCCACTACTAGTAGTACCACCATCACGATAAGCCAGAAAGTAAACTTGGTAGTTCCCAGCTGAGTTTCTGATCCAGAAGCGCAGTATATTGCCAGATCCGATTGCAGACTGTAAGCTTAGAATTTCCCAGCTCTGACCATTAGGTATAGAAATATCATTTCGGTTTATATAAAAACGTGATCTAACTTGTCCACTAGTATTGTCAGCACCTAGATCCTTTTGTCCATAGATGGGATTGGCATCATCTACAAAGCATAACAATCCATATCCTGTTCCTGCCAATGTAGCGGTAGTAGTAACACTGAGATCACCACTATCAGTTACAGTACTAGTATATTGACTAAGATCGCCGGTTTCATGATTGATGTTGATAAGTGCTGTTCTATGGTAGAAATCTCTAATTCCAATGGAATCAATAATAGTTCTTATAATAGTTTTAGATGTAACAATTACATCAGTAATTCCTACATTATTGACTAAAGCAACTATTAAACTTCTAGTATTGGTTAAACTGGTAGTGATTTCCTCTGTATTTGTTAAAGTTCTAAAGAATGATCCGATCTTACTCAGGCTATCAGTTATTCCTAATGAATCACCGATAGTGGCAAAGAAATCATCACCACCTCCAGTTTTAATATAGGATATTAAATCTGTAATTCCAAGAGATTCTGGTAAGCTTCTTACAAAAGTCCCGACTTTAGAAATACTATCAGTGATTCCAGTAGTATTAATAATACTTTTTAGAAAAGCTCCCGACTTAGATAATGTGTCTGTTATGCCTACAGTATTAGCAAATGCTACAAACCTTCTTACAGTTTTTGAAATGCTGTCTGAAATACCTACAGTATCAGCAAAGGATTCAGTATAAGCTACAGAATAAACAATTGTTAATCTAGCACATAAAGATGTATCACCATCATAGGATGTTTCAGAAGTATCTCTAGCACCGTCAGCAGCTCTAGTAGTCCAACAAAACCCCATTACTCCGTTTGAATAGGGCCCATAGCTTGCATAAAGTTCTGAAATTATGGAACTTATATCTGAAGTATTAACATCATTACTGCCAGCATTAGTATTAGACCAATCTACAGATGCGGATGTTCTAGCTCTACCACTTATATCTGCATTAGTTGTTGTAAACTGTGCTGGACTTGCAACGTCTAAACCATAGATTGTTACATCAGGTTCATCTAAAGTTGTAGATGTGAAGTTAATTGTCAGGTAAGCAGATGTAATTGTAGCATTGGCTGGAATATTTACAGCAGTAAATCTCCAAGCATTCCATACACCTGTGGTATCACAGTTAGCTAATGGGTTAGCTGTAATACTTACAACAGTAGTTGCTAACTCACTGGCATCATCGGCAGAAGCTTGAATAGCTCTAGGCCCGAAAGTTGGCATTTATTTATGCCCCGAGGTAAGTTATTTCCCAATCTACCTGTAAAGTATCCGAAGTAGTAACATCTACTGTGGGAGTAATTTGAGCATAAGCTAAAAGATCCCATGAAGCGGGTGCAACGTTATTTCCTAAACCAGCTTCATCAATGCCAGTAGCATTTAAATCACCAGCTTCAAACGTAGATCTATATTGAGTTACATTATCGTTAGCAGCTCCGAACGCCCCTTTCTGCTTTGGATAGGTTGAATCCATAAGTTCGGGTGTGCCGGTTGGTGTATTCAAAACTGTATTTGCTTTGGGAGTTGTACCTGTCCATCCAGTTCCTACCTGGATATACCCATTAGTTCCATCTACTTTAGTTCTAGCGGGAGTCTCTGACATTATATCAGCAACTAGAGCATCTCCCTCATCAGTGACAATATTATGATTTACTGAAATCATAAGACTTCCTGGCAATCCTAAAACTCTTTGTAGCCAATTCTGAGGTCGTCTTTTTATTTCTCCGTCTGGCCCAAAAACAGTTACAGTTAATTTTCCTTTAATTCTTGATTTATCTCTAAAATTCATTTTTAATTTCTCCTAAGCTTTGCTTCCAAAGACTTTAAAGTACCCTGTGAATAGGGTAAATACATTATTCTGAGAATCTGTTAATTCTCCTTCATGATTATATTGACCAAATAGATTTTCTGTATCCACTGGTTGTAGTGTTATTCTAAATTTTCCACCAGCTTCGTCTATAATTGAAATCCCACTTACTGTTGTTTTTGAAAGAATAACATCACCGAATGTGGGTCTGTAAACAACCCATGCAACTGCACTTCCAGTCAGGCTTACATAATTTCCAGATCCATCGTCTACAGTAACATCTATGTATTTAGTATCACCTTGATATATTTCAATATTTTGGCCTGTATAAGTCATTTAAACCAACTCCTATATTACTGATTCAAATATTTCATCCCACTGTTTAGCTATGTTTTCCCACCTGTATTTATCACTTAAAAACTTAGCTAAAGATTTTTCAGAAAGTTCTTTTCTTAATTCTGGACTGTTGTACATAATCTCCAGTTTTTCCGCTACAGCTTCGGCTGTTACAAGTGATCCTGTCGTCTGTACCCTTTCAAATTCTAATTCCATTATGGGAGGTATAATTAATCCGCAATCTTGGAATAGCTCTAGGCTGGCACTATTACCGGATACAATTTGAGGAGCTCCTGTAGTAGCATGTTCAACATTAGGCAATCCAAATCCTTCTCCCATACTTGTATTTAGACCTACATCTGTACAGTTATAAATCATATTAAGTTTTTCATCCGTAACTCTTTGAACTCCCCTTTCAAAGCTAGTCAGGACTAATCTCTTATCCATCCCTAATTTTTTCAGCTTAGCTGTTAATTTTAATACGTCCCAACCAACATCTGAAATACCTGCATGGTGATAATATTTAACATTGAATGGCTTGTTTTCAGAAAATAAAGCAAATCCTTTTATTGCAATATCAATTCTCTTTCTAGGTTGATTTCTATTAGCGTTGAGTACTATGAAAGAATCTTCAAAATCTTCTCTTGGAGGGAAGAATTCTTTTTTTAATTCTTCTCTAGTCTTATCCATTTTGTAGAAGATGCTAGTATCTACTCCGTGAGGAACTATCTTGAAGTCAAAAGTTCTTGGAGCTTCTTCTCTGGCCACATCATAACCAAATTTAGTATATACAACAGCCTCTTTAACTATATCAAAATGTCTAAACCACTCAGAATCATATCCCTTGGCATCTACTGGAAAATATGCAACTACTGGAGGAATATTTTCTTTAAATACATTTTTAATTTCTTCTAGATATATAGTAGTTATCCACAGGTCATTCAAAATAAAAATTAAATCTACTCCAGCTTTGGAGAATTCTTTAATTCTATTCGTTCCGTAAATATCTCCTTTGTTTTTAGCTGTATATATTTTATGATTGAATGGGTGAGGATCACCATCATAGTTAATGGCTAGATGGAGGATCTCGTATTTATCTTTTGGTAGATATTTAATTATTGAATGTGATACTCTAGAAAAACCTGTTGGAATTACACCGTCTGAAATCCAAAGTACTCTTATTTTATTCATCCTGTCCTTATAATTCTCCTTTTATTTAAAATCTTGTGGTTCTTTCGTATGCATTATTGATATATCCAGGTAGACTTCCCTTTCTAGGAAATGCTAATCTTTTACTTGGAGGGGAGATAAGAGTTTTTAATTCTTCCCAATCAGATCTTAATAGTTCTTGTTTAGCTCTCGATCCTTCTAGGTTAGAATAAGAAATTTCAGCATCTCTCCAAGCTACAGAATTCCATGAGCTGTCTTGTAAACTCCCCTCTTTGATAATAATTGACGCCATTAGGATAATTGGTCTAACATCCGCATCTTCAATTACCGGAGGAGATGGTTGTATAAAGGTTGTGCTTGGGTTTCTATAAACATCCTGAGAAGTAAAGTCCACTAGATATTTAAAATTCCACCAACGTTGTAAACTTCTTACAGATAATAGTAGAGCAGTTAATAGCCAATCGTCTTGATATCTGTAAGTAGCTGAATTTATATCTCCTAGATGTAATCTTAATTCTGGTAACAGTCTGGATAGAAGATATGGAATTTCTCTAACATAAATAGTTAAATCTCTCTCATCTTCTCTTCCGTCATTGGTTGTGATCCTATTAATTAGATCATAGCTTTCTCCGGATGTACCTCCAGAAATCCAAACAGTAGTCCTATTCTCAGTAAAGACTTGATGATCAATTGTTATTCCAGCTGGTGCAATCCAAGTACTGTCTACAATAAAATCACTAGTCTCCATCCAATCAGACCAGTCTATTGTATAATCTAAAAGAGCTTCGGGGTCTTTAGTGAACCAGATCGATGTCATCGGATTAATCCAAAGTTACATCTAGATCGCCAATACCACAAAGTACAGTGTCACCGGCGTTTACAACTTTTTGAGCTACTAATGATCCTCCCCAAAGGAAATTTACTCCAGATTCAGCATCCCAAATACCAGCGTGTGTAATTGTAACAGCGGGCATACTAGTAAAAGACAGTTGAGCCGAGTTTGAAATTATTCCACTAGCTGCAGGCCCCATAGTTATAGCCTTTCTAATGTAACTGCCTCCAACAACCTCATCAGCACCGGTTTCTAAGGGATCGTTTGTATGTAAGCTCATATATACAATAGCTGGCGGCGTATAAGATGTGTTTCTCAACACATGATCTAAAATTTTATCTTCTAAGTAGTCACTAATACTCATTGAATTCTCCTAAACTTTTGTACTCGTTCCGATTTTATGGACAAAAGCTATTCTTTCTTCGCCTATTTTTGTTTCTCTTTCTCCGTGAATATATACTGTTTCGTTGTTATCTTCTGATGTTACTGTTCTTAGGTTATCTTCTAGCTGATAGATTCTTTTATGTGGCTTTATCTTTCTAATTAGGAATGTCAATAAACTTGATATATTACTTATGCTAGCTTCTATTGGTATCAAAAGAATTACAAATTCAATTAAATTTCCCTGGCCCGAAAATTGGGAGATTGTTGGAATTAATTTTATAACATTAGAATCTAGATCACCTAATCCAGATAAAACAGTTCTAATTACTTCTTGTATAATTACATCTGATGATAAACTGCCATCACCAGAAAGAGTTGATGATATAACTACCCCTCTAATTGCTAAGGCAGATAGATCGCCCACTCCTAGCATTTCAGAAGTTACTGAAATGATTTTTATTGGACTCGCAGTAAGATTCCCAATTCCGGATAGAATTGATTGTGCAAAGATATTTTTAATAATATCAAATGTTAAGTTTCCAGTTCCAGATAATATTGAACTAATAACCACATTTACATCAACATCTGATGATAAGCTTCCCTGTCCAGATAGTGAACTGGAAATTATTCTAATTCCATCCACTAATAAAGATAAATTTCCCTGTCCAGAAAGAGTTGAAAATATTGGTATATTTAAAAGTGCGGAATAACTTAAATCTCCAATTCCAGTTAAAGAAGCTGCTACTGCCGTTCCCGAGGATACGGGTATAGAAGCTATGTAAACAGCTCTACGCCCTATAAATAACATTTCTATTCCTCAAAGATAAACTTAGCTCTTACATTAACGTTAGCCGGAGCTGTTAATTCCAAACCCACTCTACCTCCACCTTGAATAATTATTTCTTGCATAAGTGGAAATAGTTTTTCAAATCCTCCCTGAGGATGACATTCAATAATGTCTACAACATCTCCAGCTGTAGGTTCTGCTGATGCAGAGTGTTGAGATGTAGTTAGAATAGTTTCTGCTAGACTTCCATCCATCTTGACAGGAGTTAAAGAGGACATAGTTCCAGCACTAGTTTGTCTCAGTAATCTAACTTGAACTGGTTCGGCATTAGCAGATGTTCCGTCAAAGAAAACCCCCCAACCAGTTAAAACTACTCTATGGTTTGCTGGAGCTATTAATTGAATAACTGTTTTTGCTGTAGCTGCAACTAAAACTACTTCTGCGGTTTGTGCGATTCCATAAAATCTAGCCATAAATTTAAATCCTCAAATGTGGTATAGATGGATAAGAGCTAATTAAGTCCGGCCCTTCCGATGGGGGTAAAAATTTACCTCCTCCTGGTGGTTTAGGGGGCTTGGGCGGTTTGCCTCTAATTACAATATACTCAACCTGGAAGCCAATAGCAGTAACTCTAAAAGCTTGATCGTCAGCATACTCCACTCCAAAACCCTCTTGGGTAACTCTAAAAGCTTGCTCTCCCAAATATTCGGTTTGGACACCAATGTTGGTTGCTCGTTTCTGGTTGTCGATATCCTTATACTCGACCTGAACACCGATATTAGTCGCTCGTTTCTGATTGTCCGAGTCGATGTACTCAGTTTGAGTTCCAATATTAGTAGCTCGTTTAGCCATTAGCGCACCTTGAACCCCACTTGTAAAGCATCCAACTGATCTGTAGTCCAGGCTGCTAGGGTGTTAGGATTTACAGTATGATCAACCCCAATCTTTGGGGTATAGGTTGTTAGAAGGCTAAGATCTCCAGACCAGTATTCGGTGGCTACGGTTTTCAGTCCTACTTGGCACAATCCTCCGGCTGCTACTGTATCTCTAGCCCTGGATTCTGCCCAAACCCGCTGAATAGTTACACCAGAAAGACCACACGGTAATAGATTGTAGAGATCGTAGTCATCTACCACGGTATCTTGTACGTAGTCGGTGTCGGTGTTATGAGGGAGCTCATTCACACACTCCCAATTAGCTCCAGCGGAGGGGGAAAGACCTGTTACATCACCGGCTGAGTCAGGCATTTGTAAAGCTACTTTTCCATCTCCACACCAACCATCATCTACCCCACCTGTCGTATCATTGAGAGCGATATCATCTAGATAGCCCGGTTCTGCAGTACTGCCTGTGGCAGCGACTCCAATAACATCCACGTCGGTCGCTGTTCCCGGTTTTGTGTCACCGGAGAAAGATACGTCAGATATAGCGTCTAGCTTAGTTTCGATAACACCAGCAGCATCGTCTATTTTGACGTGAACCTCTAGCATTACATGAGCGTTTATTGGGAATGGGATCGTTCCAGATGCGACGAGAGTTGTTGTACCTGTATAAAGAGAAAGACAGCCTGTGCCAGTATTGAGCCGGACTGAGCCAAGTTCTGTTGTTCCGTTATACCAAACGAAGAGCCTTGTGCTATTTAAAGGATAGTTATAGACTCCTTTCCAGTAAAATTCTGAAAGAGCTGCTATCGTTTTTGTGATGACAACTGCTGAGCTTAGGGCATTTCTATAAGAGTAAACACCCGATCTTGGAAGAAGATTAGATACTGTCCAGCTTGGGAAAACTGTCCAGAACAACGAATCGGCAAATTCAGCTCCATCTGTAAATACTCTCATAATTTACTCCACTTTGAACCCTACCTGAAGGGCATCCAAATCGGCTATAGTCCAGGGAGAACCCGTTTTAGGATTGATCGTATGATCCCTTCTGATACTGGTAATACTTGTCATTAGATTGTGGCTGTCGTTCCAGTATTCAGTACCGTCTGTTTTCAAGCCAAGCAGGACGGTTTCGGGAGATGCATTCAGCTTTCTAGCTCTGGCTTCTATCCACCCTCGGAGAATAGAAACATTACTCAGGCCACTTGCCTGTAGGTTATATAGGTCGTATTCTCCACTGAGAATACCTTGGTTGTAGGTGGTATCTCCATCATGAGGAACATCATCGATATTCAGATAATTATCTACACTGTTTCCGTCCTGACCTACGAGCTGGGAGACATCTCCATTTGCATTCCCTTTGAGCAGGGCAACTCTACCCTCCCCGCACCAAGAGTTGTCCGCAGCTCCAGTGATGTCATTGAGAGCTAGATCGTCAATGTTCATACCAGACGACACCATAGAGTAGACTCGAAGCATATTGGCAGCGGCATCAGCTCCCGGTTTGCTATCTCCAGCAAAGCTGATATCCGGTATTCCGTCTACCTTAGTTTCAACAATTCCGTTCGGAGCATCACCAATTTTTACATGGACTTCAACCACACAGTGAGCACTTACTGGGATTTGAATTGTTCCCATCGTTGTCAGTGTTGTACCCACATAGTGTTCAAGAAAATGGGTAGTTGTGTTCAGCCGGATCGATCCCAGCTCCGTCGAAGTCGCAAACCAGGCTGGTATTCTAGTTCCCGCTGATGTAGCCCCGTCTCTTTTATACCCTAGCCTGAAATAGAACTCTGATAGAGTGGCAGGGAGAATCTTGTCACTGTATTGAGATCCACTACTGTATCTATATGCCGCCAATCCAGAACGGACATTTGAGCCCACTGTGGTTATGGCAGGCCCGCCTTGCACAAGATTCCAGAACAAAAGATCCTGAAACTCAGCGCCGTCTGTGAATAATCTAGCCATTAATTACTCCTGAAGTTCAGATAATCTTTTTCTAAGACATTCAACAATCTTTTCAGATTTTTCTTGTTCCTCTGCCATAGCAAGTAATCTATAAACGGGAGCTGGGGAAGTCATTTGATTAAGTGCATTTGTTAAAGCCATGTATTTATTATTAAGAATCTTATTTAGTTCTAAATCAGAGAGAGTATTCATTTTCTCTTCTCCGGATATAGGCGCAGTTTCAGGTCTGGTATACTCAACTACATATCCAGCTTTCATATTCTTAACATTTAATCTTTTGAAGAATACATCTTCTTTTTCAGACCAAACATCTACTAAAGAAGACTCTTCATTTTTATTTCCCTTTAACAATTTTCCTTCGGGAGCTCCAGAGAAAGAATTAAGTACCGTTATATATACTTGACCTAAAACGGTCTTTCTATACGTGCGGTACGGTTTACTTGTCTGCATAGCCGAGAAAACTTCTATATCTTGAAGTACCATTCCAAACCTCCTTTTAATTTAAAAAGATGAGAGTTCTATGAATGACTAGCATAGACACTAACAGGCACTCTGCTACCTCTCACTTACAGTAAACAGACTGTATACATCTGTTCAGCAGCCTGGGAGTTAACTTAATCCACCCAATACGTACAAACCTTCGGCTTTCCAGATCATTAGACCAAATCTCTGATAGAATTCCAAGAACCATTGAGGGGGAGTTGGTTTAGGATCACTGTATTGTTTTTGTTTAACATCACCATAAGTAATAAACTCACCAACATTCTCACCAATAATTAGAACCTTATCAACAGGAATTAGTGCATTATGACCTGCTGGATTATCCCAAACCTGATTAATAGCTACAAGAGGAGCTCCGTAGTAAGTACCTAGCCAACCCTCTCTCATAACCTGCTCAAGTCTAGAATCAATTCCAACTGTAGTTGGAGTTACAGCAGAGAAATCATCTTTCCAGAAAGCACCGAATTCAGTAACTGGAGTTAGAGCTGATCTAGCACCAACTACAGCTTTTACTCCACCAGTAGTCTGATTGACATAATCAATACCAGCTTTCAAAACGGTAGCATTAATAGCTCCACCAACATTTACGAAGTTGTTAGGAGTATTGACAGCTGTCCAGATTGTAGAAAGAGCTGTAAAGACTTTAGTCTGGTAGTAGTCCCTTAGTTGAGCTAGCATTTCACTTCTAATTTCTTCTACTGTTCCAATATCTCCAGCTTCCATTTCCCACTCATTCCAAGTTACACCAACATCAGCACCGTCTAACATATAGTTAGCTCTGGCCTGTACGGTGATCTCGTCTTTGAGATGGATAGAACCTGGAACTAGAGTTCTAACTCTGGCTTGACTTCTTAGTTTCTTTACTAGGGAGTCGCCCTCTTTTAGAGCTCTAGCATTTAGAAGCATACCAACAAAATCTACAACGATATGATTTGGTTGGATATACTCCACGAACATTTCAGCTAATGCATCTCTTTTCCCTTTATCTTCAGCCAATGACGCAATAGCTTCCTTTAATTTTAATTCATCCATGTTTTTGTGACCTCCTGAATTTTAGTAAAGGATGCGGAAGGTTAGGTTCTGATCTGCATCCAACTCCATAACTTCGGCAAAACTAACAGAGGCTGTGTAGTTAAGTTTACCCGCATCAGCTCCATCGTCAGCTGTATTGAGTACTTCTAGGTAAGCTCCTGCGACTAGATTTGCACTATAAACAAATCCACCGGAAGGAATAGTAAATACACCAGGGCCAAAAGCTAAAGCTAGAGTACCTGATGGGATAGTTAATCCTTCGGTATTGCTTAGTGAGGACAGATAAACAGTAGCGGCAAATGGAACATTCGCAGCTCCGTCAAATCCCCACCGTAAAGAAGTATTAGCTACTGTTGGGTAAGGGTTGTAGATTGGAGGTTGAGTATTATCGACTGCCCAAGTTAAACAAAATCTAGCTTTCGCAGCTTCTGTGGAATCAGCAGGAATTCTTACTCCTGGTAAATCCTCTCTAGAACCATAGTCATGAGTTTCGCTAGAATTAACTAGCAGAACCATTCTACCTTCTACAACATCTTCAACAGTTACCACACCAGTAATATCAGTATACTTGTTGATTTCCATTTTTTACATTCTCCTATTTACGAGAGTTTAGTTCTCTGAGTGCTTTCGCAATCTCTTTGGGATCGGATAAATCTATATCATCGTCTCCTTCAAGATTTGGAATTGTTATTTTCTTTTCAGCCTTCTCTTCTTTTTTAGAAGAAAAAGCTACCAGCTCTTGAAGCATAAAATCTAAAGCTTCTGTTGGCATATTAATTAGATTTTCTCTGTTGGATGCAAAGTACTCATCTTCCTTAGCAATACCAACTTCTTTGAATCTAGCTTTAATTGCATCTAGCTTAGCTTCCTCTGCCTGTACCTTCTCAATAGATGCTTTGTACTCTCTGAGAATATCCAGTTCTGGAAGTAAAACTTCTATTTCTTTAACTTTATTATCTAATTCAACAGTTTTTGCTTCTGCTTTGATTAGATTATCCTGTGCTTCCTGGAGCTGTGTTTTTAAGGTTTCTAGCTCGTCCAAGGTTTTATCCTCCTTATTGTCAGAAGCTACAGCAAAAATGGGAGTTCTACCCTGGTAGGCTGGCATTCCTACTATAGTAGCTGCTCTTAAAGAAGTACCTGAAAGATTTTCAATACCCTCATCATCCATTAAAGAATCTATATAGGAAATTTCCCAACTGACATTCAATGGAATTTTTTCAGCATAAGCTTTCTTAATGAGAGCAACATCTTCTGGTCTTTCTTTAGTCCATAAAGCTGCAATACCTCTGATATCATTTTCTGTTTGTTTCAAGTGTGTGATGACTCCTAGAGGAACAGCCTGGGCATGGCCGTCACCGATAGTTCCTAGTGCCATCTTTAAAGGCGCAAAATATCCAGTTTTTACTAAGTTCGGGAATTCCTCTGTTGGAACTCTTTGCTTATTAGCGTTTGGTTTGTTATCAGTCAGAATAAACTTTAGATAGTTAAACTGTGAGTTAGTAGTAACAGCTGCCTCAGCCTCCATTTCTGAAAGCTCGACCAATTCTAACTGAAATTCTTTTATAATTATTTTTTCATCTTCCATAATAAGCTCCTGGGAATAGAATATATATTCCTCCCCTCATTGTGAGTATAACACATTATGCAACATTTAGTGCATAACTATACTATTTTTGAGGATTTTTCTGATTTTCCTGTGGATTTATCTTGGGTTTGTTACTTGGAGGGGCGGTATTGTTGTTATTTGCTGAAGGAGTAAAGGGTTGTGGATTGAATTCATCTAGTCCGTATTGAGTTAACAATTCTTTTTCATCTGATCTTTGTTTCATTTCCTCTTCTATATCGTATCCAAAAGCTCCTGAGTAGGATTTTCTAGAAAGGTTTCCAGTGTTATACAGTTTAGTTAGACCCTCTACTAGAGTACTGAATTCTGATAGATTCATTTGAGTAAACTTTAGAGTGGTATCTCCACTAAATCCATTCTCTTCAAAAGTAACATCAATAACTCTATTCAAAACTCTTAGTATTCTTTTTCTCATGGCTTCTAGAGTTTTAGTTGGGGCCATTGTAGCAAACTCTGGATTAGAAGTTCCGGTTTTTGTTACCTCTCCAGTAATTAATATTTTAGGAAATCCTAGAGCTATCATGATATCTTCATTAACTTCTTTGTATTTATTTTCATTTAGAAGAGCTTCTACTGGAGGAAATATCCAGTCGATCTGTAGAGTGTGGTTAGCGAATAGTTGGAAGATTCTTTCTATATCTTTTTGGGAAGTTAATCTCCAATACATTTGATCTTTAATAGCTTGGAACTGTTCGTCTTGATCTTCTGTTACTGGAAACTCATCATTACCCAATCTAAATAGCTGGATAGCTCCGATAACTCTAGCGGCAATAGAGTAATCCATTCTTCTTAGATTTCTCTTGTGCTTTAATGGTTCTAAAGCTGCGTATAAATAAGGAGTAGGGTAGGGAGAATCTGATATAGGCCTGTTCCTGAAGATCAAACTGTCGTCCTCTATTAGAATATATTCTTGTTTTTCTTCTACTTTTAATATAAATTCTGGATAGTAAGCTTTTAATTTAGCATATAATTCTGGATCTTTTGTTCCGTCTGCATACGTTCCTTTACCTAAAATAAATTGGATTAGTTTCTCTGGAACTTTAACATAGTAGGACGGTTTATCCATTACCATTGTATAGTTTATTTTTATAGATGTTGGATCACGAACCCACATAGCTACAGGCATAACTAGAGTTTCAAACTTCTTGATGCTCATTTCTTTTAATTGATCTCTAGTTACGTTAGCATATTTTATTTCGGGAACTACTAATCCTGACACCAAAAATTCTAATGCCATAGTTTCAGCAAAGTCGTGAAGTTCTGGAAGTAACCCCTCTACAACTTTCTTGGCATTAGATGTTAAATCTTTACTATCAAAAACTAAATCATTAATCCCAATATCTATACTTTTATTAATAACGGATGAAACAATACTGTCGTGTCTATAAAAGAATCTACATGCATCTACTATTTTAGCAAATGTATTTAAATCCTTTACTTCCATTTTATCTACTTCTGTAGTAGACCACGGATTACCCGCAGATGGAAGAACGCTGGTAAACATTTGTGCTTGAGCTAACTTTCTTGGTTCTGTCATAGTGTTTTACCTCATGTGATCCATCTAGGGGCTGCTAGCTTTTTAACTCTCTTTTTATAGTTTGTAAAATCTTTTTCCAAATAATAAGCTAAAGATGCACAAAGTAAAGAAGATGTAAAGTGATCTTCTCCTCTCTTGCCTCCTCTAGGAGTTAGAGTCTTATAGGGTATTTCTCCTGATGGACTTTTTGTATATGTCATTCTTTCCAGCTCCGAAATTAACTCCATATCTGTAGAAGTATAAACTATTCTGTGGCTATTAGAGTATTCTTGTAGAACTGAAACCGAGAATGGTCGTACTCTTGTCTTTAATTCTTTTCCATCTTGATCCACACCGTGATCAATAAATGCGGAAAAGTTAATAGGTATAATTCTTTTAGCATAATTTTTGTGCAGGTATTCGTCTGCTTCTTGCATTCTTTGAATTACTGCAATACCAGACGAACCTTGATCAATAGCTATAATGCTTGGATCAAACTTAGAATCCAGGTAGTCAATAATTTTATCCTGTAGATTGTAGGATACTTTATTTAGCTGAACCCTTCCATGAAACTTTAATCTTCCATTAATATCTTCATACATAATAGTTATGGCTGTCGGATCTGTGTATCCTAAATCTACTCCAAATAAAACTATTCCCTTTCTTTCATTTCCCATTAATGGAAACATAGCTAATTTTGGAATATAATTAGCTATATTATCTTTTAGTTCAATACCATTGATAATAAGTTTATAAGTTCTGTAATTAGATATTTCAAATAAATTCCTATCGAATAGGGCATAAACAGGAGCTCCGTGTTTACCTAGAACTAAGTGAATATAATCCTCAGAGTCTTCTCCTCCGTACTGTTCAATAGCATGTTGATGATCACTTTCCATAAACCTAGGATTATCAAAAGCTGTAGCTCTATGTTTAGTGTAGGATGGATCTTCTTGATCTGCCGTAAATAAAACATTCTTTTCTCTAACTCCGGTGGGAACTCCAGAAACTATTTGCCTGTGTCCTTCAGTAAATGTATTTAGAATTGGTTGTAATTCTACCCAAGTACCCCAAGGATAGTACCCAGCTTCGTCAAGTAAAACTACAGGAGTATGTAAGCCGATTACATTAGCTCCTGTTCCAGTCATACCGGCAATTCTACAAGTAAGAGCTGCGTTATTTGTTAAGTTAATTTCAAAAACTGAACTATTAAACCCCCCACCCGTGGGGATGAACATTTTTAATAGAGAATTTGATCTGAAGCTTCTTTGTAGATTCTGCCAAACAGGTTGTAAGTGAGCTCTGTTTGGAACTGTGTACACAATATAATCTCTGCCATACACATTAAAAATAAGCATCCATATGATCAAAGATGAAAGGGATACAGTCTTTCCTACAGCTCTAGCTGTTGTAACACTAACATGATCATGAAAATCGCATAGGATTTCTTTTTGGTATAATGTAAATTCAAAAGGTTCTTCCCACGAAGTCTTATCTAAGTTGTATATAAATTCTGTACATAATGCAGGATTTCTTAATATCTCGTATAGTTGTAAATCTTCTTGAGAGATTTTGGGTTTAATCATCTCCAACCACTCCTCTTACCAACAAAATATAAAATCTCCCCCGTTAGAATATACTTGGCCCCGGCTTGAACACAATCATCTATAAAAAACCAATCCTCACAAGAACCTGGAATAAACTGGATATTATTATCCCGAACTAAAGAAGTTCTCACAGCTACAGACATTCCTATATGACAGTATTGTGGAACTTTCATTCCTGGTGATGGTTGAGTATTTCCAGAGTTAACATCTCTATATGTGAAGTTAATTAAATCATAATTAGCTTTAGCATAATGAAATATTCTATCTACATAAGTTTTATCTACATAATCATCATCATCTAAAAAGGCAATCCAATCGGTATCTACAAATGGAAATGCATAGTTTCTTACTATTCCAGGCCCTTGACCTAACGGTTTATCAAATCTATATGCAGATACTTTTTCATCCGTACTTATGGTAATGTCGTGATTATCGAATACCACAATAGCTTTCCAGTTAGGATTAGTTTGATCCCTTAAGCTTCCTAAAGCCTGATGAATAGAATATCTTCCTAAGGTGGGGATCAGAAAAGTTACTTCCATGTACAATTAACTAAAATAAATATAGTAGTGAGTTTCATTTTATCATCCTATCTTTAAATCTTTGAATAAACATTGGATTTGAATCCATTATAACCCCCTGGATATCACTGAAGTCTTTTCTTTGTCCAGCTAGCAGTGGAATCGGAATATAAACATTATAATTTGGAATTACATCGTTAGTATAAGTAACATCATTATGTGTGATAGTTTTGTCAGAATTAATATCAATAAGTAGATCGAATAAATTAGATCTCACACAATAAGCATGGGTGGAAAACCCTCCATTAATTTTAGCTACATGATCTGAAACTCTGTAGGCTTCGTACATATCCATATTAATTCCAAGATAGAATATATCCCAATCTTCAGGGAGTTCGATTAGGAATTGATTTAAATTTTCTAATACTTCTTGGGGATTTAATAGCCATTCAATATCATCCTCAAAGATTAATACATTATTAAAACCCCTAGACTTAATCAGACATTGAGCGTGAGCTAAATGATTTCCTATACAAGCATTTCTATGCTTATCTTCAAATCCATCGTAGATTATTCCTGGTTGTCTTTCTGCTATAACTCCCACTTTGTTTAATTCCCCCTTACAAGCTTCTAATCTGTCTATTCTTTTGTCTAAATTGATATAAAATATTTTATCGAAAAAGTTGAATCCTTTCATAGATGGTATTTATCTCGTCACTAAAAGCTTTAGTATATATCTCTGTATCATTAAAATATTGATCAA
>Ga0209431_10000422_pt1 | contig 35400 bp, 37 predicted proteins | sample RifCSP13_3_FD_184021 | JGI IMG/M metagenome (GOLD analysis project Ga0209431, IMG submission 184021) | Soil microbial communities from Rifle, Colorado - Rifle CSP2_sed 13_3 (SPAdes) (version 2) | ecosystem: Environmental > Terrestrial > Deep subsurface > Rock core/Sediment | place: Rifle... | reverse complement strand
CCAGAAAAAGCGAATGGCACGTCAAATACTTCGACTACAATCGACCTTGATACAGATAGATATTTTGAGATGCTAGTACGAAAGAAGTAACTCGATTCTAAGTTCTAGGTTCTAAGTTCAAAGTTGAAACTCGGCTAACTTAGAATTTAGAATTTTAAACTTAGAACTTGAGTTATCTTTTCTTCTCTGTCACCACAAATTCCAGTCGTTTACCAAAGGCTAAGCGTGTTTGTGCATCTATAGCGGGAATAGCACCAAATATAATCGTCACGAAAGGAGCAAAAACCCACTGAATGGCGTGCATGGATCTTTTCCAAAATGGATACGGTTTTCGCGGTGAAGGTAAAAGCATAATACTGAGAACCAGAGCAGTGGAAATACCCAGCATAGACAACGTAAGCAAATTGCTCGTGATAATTGGTAGATTAAATGCCAGCACGGTATCACGAAACTCAACATTGAGTAGTGGAAACCAACCGGAAACAAAAAGTAACAAAGGGGCTGTTGCCCGGGGAATATGACTACCGAGCAAACGGGCTGTCTCAGAGATCTTTATAGAGACTGGTATACGTTTGTTGCGCAAAAACTCTGGCATGATAAGAGCAAAATCAGATGCTCCCCAAGCCCAACGACGAAGTTGTACATATTGTCCCACATATGTCCGAAAATACCCTTCATTGAGCACGGCATCCTGATACACCGGTATGAATATAGGTACCACTTTATGATCACCATCAAAAGCGACCAAATTTCTCCAATATTGCACACCATCTTCAATAATACTCGTTTTGTCCCAATAATCAGCCTTTTTCAAAGTACTAAGACACATACCATAACAAGCAAAAGTTTTTAATTTTTCAGGATTATTTGCCTCCATCATAAGCCAGAATGAAGAGCTTGTAGCGACCACCCTCATCAGAGCATGTGTATCCCAAATATTATTATGATACATGGGAATAAACTGATAAATAGTATTGGGATTCTTGTCGTTTTTGAAATAAGCATAGGTAAAACTTGCGCAATGCTCGGGATGTAATTTGGCGTCAGTATCTATAGAGGAAATAAGAACATCATTTAGATCGATCGCAAGGCGAGGAAGTTCCTTTTCAAAGCTTTGCACCGCAAAAGTGATATTCGGTCCCTTACCTTTCACTTCACCCGAAATATTCCCTGGATGAATATACATAAACATCCCACCTAATTTTTCTTTGAATTCTTGGCAGAGAATTTCAGCGTTTTTGCGAATCTGATCTCCCCCCCTCTCCTCTACAGCCAAAACCACCAAAACCTTTTCTAGAGGATACTTCTGGTAAAGCAAGCTTTCTATCGATGCGCGTAGAATATCAATATCTTCATTGTAATAGGGAAACAAAAAAACATGCCAAGGTAATTTCTTATCGGAATAATCAGTCCTTAATTTTTCATGCCATTGTATGTGTAATGATGAACGCAAATGACGATAGGACTGTAGGAGGTCGATATTCAAACGAATGGACCTAAGAAGCCAATATATATCGAAAAGAATTACAAAGATTGCTACACCTCGAGGCAAATAAAAGGAAAGCAAAAACGGTGCAAGCAATATTGCCCATGTCAAAAAAGCCGGAACAATTTCAAAAAAACGAATTTCAATATGAGGGATTTTACTTCTGTCGATCATGATTAAGTACGTTCATTTACGAGATATCTTTTTCTGCTTCATGATCATGACCTGATGTGCCTGTAAATTGCTTGATACGGGATTTGGCTCTGGTTTTACAGCCATCAGTGTTTCGAGTGCTTGCTTCAATTGGGCCAAATTGTCATCGCTCGAACTTTTTTTTTGCATTATCTCTGTCCTCTTCATAAGGATCAGTTTTTGCCATTCACGCACCTTAGGCACCATGTGTAATTTTGCTTCGCCGTTGGGCATGGTGATTTTGAGGTCTCCGAATTGAAAAAGTGTCGGAATCATGCCTTTGATCTCAAATGAAACACCTTCGATAGTTTCATACCCGATACGGTTGGCATTGTTATGGAAAAAACCATGCCAATCTATATCGATAACATTGATACTCGTTACCAATAAGGCATCATGGAACCAATCGATAAAATCTTCGACAAAAACAAAAACCACATAAAAAAACCACAGGACCAAGCCAAGAACCACATATAGATTAGGATAAAGCCAAATAACCATGAGAGGAAAAATGAATCCCAATGTCACAAATTTAATCATTGCAACCACGACGGACCACCAATGTTTATGAACAACATAAATGATCTCTTCTTCGGGTTCGAGAAACTTTTTAAAAAAGAAAGTATCAAAAAAACGCATAGAGAATGAAGTAGCTATAAAGTAGCAGAAAAGCATTGTACTTGATATACTGACATATGAAAATCTCAAATTCCCGCGCACTGTGAACTCACTATGAACATCACACCAGAATTACGACATAAATGGCGAGAGAACTTTAAATTTTTAGGCGACATCCTGTATAACTTCGCCGTTATATTTGTCATCGTGGCTGTCATTCGTTATACACTGATTTCGCCGTTTCAAGTCAATGGCAGTAGCATGTTGCCCAATCTCGAGACTTCGGAATTCTTGATGATAGATAAATTGAGTTATTACTTTCATGAACCTGAGAGGGGCGATGTCGTCGTTCTTGTTCCACCCGAAAATACGGATACCTATTATGTAAAAAGAATTTTAGGCCTCCCGGGAGACAAAATTGAATTCCTCAACGGACAAGTCATCGTTCACAATAAAGAACATCCGGAAGGCATCAAAATAGACGAGGAATACTTGGCTACAGATAACAATAAAACCTATTTGCCGACACATGAAAATCGCATCATCGACATTCCTGATGATCAGTACTTTGTGATGGGTGACAATCGCCGCGCGAGCAATGATTCACGCTCCTGGGGATTACTGCATCGTCGAAGCATTGAAGGGCGTGTGTGGTTCGTATTTTTCCCACTGAATAAAATCCGTCTGGTACCTTCACCAACGTACCAAACCCTATAGAAAATTCTAAGTTCAGAGTTCTAAGTTCAAAGTTTCAACTCAACACATAACTTAGACTTTAAACTGGATAAAGGCTTTTTTCTTTGTCCATTCGGACTTTTCCTTCATCGAGCCATATCACACGAGAGCGAAAGAAATTGACTACCTCTGGGTCATGCGTCGTCAGAATAACGGTAGTGCCACTTTGATGAATTTTCTTCAGAATAGAAAGAATATTATGCGTGCCCTCGGGATCAAGATTGCCAGTGGGCTCATCAGCGATAAGGAGACTTGGTCCATGAACCATCGCGCGGGCAATAGCTACTCTCTGCTGTTCACCACCCGACAACTCTCTTGGGAAATTGTGTTGCAAATGTACAAGATCGAGATCTTGTAATACACGATTTACATTCATAAAAACATCTTCCTCAGCGGTATCAGCAACCTCCAATGCAAAAGCGATATTCTCAAATACTGTTTTATTACTGAGCAAACGATAGTCCTGAAATACCATCCCCACACGCCGACGCAGACGTTGTAGTGTGCGCGAGCGCATTTCAGCGATAATGAGACCATCAACGCTCACAATGCCAAGATCGGGCTTTTCTACGCCCAATACAAGTTTAGCTATTGTAGTTTTACCGGCACCACTTCTCCCCACCACCGACACAAACTCCCCTCCCGCTATTTCAAAAGACACATTGTCCAAAACAATTCTCTTGCCATATGTTTTCACGACCTGATCGAAACGAATCATAAACTCAAAAATTTAAAATTAACAATTATCAATTAACAATTGATTTTTGAGTTATAATTGATAATTTTCAATTGTAAATTGTTAATTATTCTTGTAGGGCGTGTACTGTGATGTGCTCCGCTTCGGCACTTAGCTCAGATGGTTTTACCGTCAACGTTGATACAGGAGCTGTAGCCAGTGGAGGGACTAGTTCTTGAGCCAGAGGAATCGTTGTCTTATCAGTGATATACACAAGGAAAGTCGGTTCTGCGTGATCAAGAAACTTTTGTATATGAGTCTTGTTTTTTGGATCGGTCAACCAAACCATAACACCATCAACAGCACTCAACTGCTCAATATCTTTCTCCAGATTTTCGAGAGCGCTGTCACTCACACAGAGCCAATTCCTGCCTTCCATAGACACCAGGAAACATCCAGGTTTAAGACCCAATATCGTTGTTTCATTACGTTCATATTCTCCTGGCCAATCACATACTAATACTTCACGATTACTTTTATCAGTTTCCACTTCTGCAAATGAAATAACCACTTGGGTTTTGGTGTGATCCTTCAGCAAAGTGGTGATATCTTTAGGATCCGTAAGAAAAAGAATTTCGCCATTTTTGGTATTGGCTAAAACATTGTGATGAGTAAGACAGACGAGTTCCATAGAAATTTAAAATTAACAATTATCAATTAACAATTGCAAAACCATCATAACTCAGTCTAGCACTCGCGACAAACTGACGGGCACAACGCCGCTACCGAGAGAGCCGATCTCCCTAAATGCGTCAGTGGTCAAATCAATGACGCGCCCCGAGATATAGGGACCGCGATCGGTAATACGTACGACAACGCTTCTGCCATTATTGGTATTGGTGACCTTCACGAGAGTGCCGAATGGCAATGTTTTGTGGGCTGCCACCATATCATTTTGATGAAAAGTTTCACCTGAAGCTGTACGGCCACCTTCAAAGTAATCACTGTAGAAACTGGCTTTGCCATCCTCGATAAATTCAGTTTTGTCGGGCATTTTTATGCCTTTTCGTATCACTTCCTCTTCAGGTTCACTCAAAGTCACGCTTTTGAGCAAAGTTTTTTCTTTCAAGTCATCACCCGAATATATCAAACGATACATTTCCTGTTTTTTACCTTTTACACCTTTCTTTTCTACAATACGTTCACCATAAGCAAGCTCTTCATCTTTTATTTCCCGAGTAGAAAATGGGATATCCACTTCACGAGTGAATTTCTCTTCACGTTCAGCGAGCAGATGAACTTCCATATCAGGCTCTATCCAACTATCAAGATCGGGAGTTATTCGCTCATTTTCCTTTAAAACAATTCCCAACTCACCCACAACATCTCTTACTTTCGTACCATGACTGAATATTTTCTGCGATTCACCCACGAAATTAATAATATGTATCGGCACAGCTTTTCGTACAATGACATGCATACCCGCTTCAAGATTATCAGTCATTTCTTGAGAAAGGAAGTCCTGCTCCATAACCAAAATACTGTCTTTTCGGAGGCATTCGCCTACGGTTTTTTCGGAACAATGCATAGTGTACTCGGCACCATCGATGGTAAGGATATAAGGTTTGTTCGCAGAAACCGTTTTTGCATTGAGTAGCAAATACATTCCCCAAAGTAAAAAAAGAACCAGCACAGGGACTCCTAAAAGTGCTTTTCGACTGAAACGACGCAATCGTCTACGAAGATATGAAGGTAATTGCATAATTAATCAATTTTCTTGAGTGGCGCTATGGAGGCAGCGAGTTTTTTTATACCTTTTCCCGGAAAAGCGACAGTAACGACATCCCCTCGAATCTCTACTATTACCCCTTCACCAAAACTATTGTGCATGACTTTTTCTCCTACTTTATAGAGCTCTTCCGCAAGAGCCTGAATTGCAATTTCAGGTTTTGCCGTACGGATGACAGCACTATTACCGCCGAGATTAAAGCTGTACGAGTCCCCATAGCGACCGGAAACCTTTGTCAGTTCCGACGGTATATCACTGATAAAACGCGATGGCGGATTCATCTGCGTAGAACCATACAGAGATCTCCTTCGTGTATAAAAAAGATGAAGATTATGTGCAGCTCTTGTCATCGCTACATACATGAGACGTCTCTCTTCTTCCGCTTGCTCCGGATCCAATTGACTACGCGAGTGAGGAAAAATATTTTCTTCTAATCCTGCGATGTATACAGAAGAAAACTCAAGTCCTTTGGCCGCATGTACCGACATGAGAGTGATCGTATCTTTTTCATCTTTACCCATATTGTCCAGATCAGAAATCAACGCAACTTCTTCAAGAAAAGTGGCAAGGGATAATTCCGGAACAAGATGGTCATATTTTCTGGCTACGGTGAGTAATTCTTTGACGTTTTCAAAACGTTCTTCACCTTCTTCCGTCCCATCCAGCAAATATTCCTGGTAACCGGTACGATTTACGACTTCACGAATCACTTTGCTGGCCGGTAATTCTCTGCCCAACTCTTGGAGCTTTTGAAGCAGGCTTAAAAAGGTATTGATCGACCTTTTCGTTTGTTCCGTTAATTCTCCCATCTCATAGGCCCTTGCCAGTCCGAGATTGACCGCTACCGGTTCTTCACCAAAAAAATGCATAATTTTCTCCCAAGCGACTTTGCCAATTTTGCGCGGAGGCACATTGATAATTCTTTGCAGAGCCACAGTATCCTGATGATTCACAATCAAGGACAAATACGCCAGTATATCTTTGATTTCTTGTCTTTGATAGAAGCGAACTCCACCGATAATCTGGTAGGGAAGTCCCATACGCATCAATGCTTCTTCCAAGGGACGAGACTGAGCATTAGTACGATACAGCACCACTTGTTCTCTCATTGGTTTTCCTGAACGACGAATTTTCTGCACGATAAGGTCCGCTTCTTCACGCTCATCCTGGGCCTCGACAATTTCAATCAATTCTCCTTTTTCACGATCGGTCCAGAGCTTTTTATCTGTACGCTCTTGGTTTTTTTCAATAATCTTATGTGACGCATCTAAGATAAGTTGTGTAGAACGATAATTACGCTCCAGTTTGATTGTCTTGGTTTCAGAATAGTCTTTCTCAAAATTGAGAATATTGCGGATATCGGCACCGCGCCAACTGTAAATCCCCTGCCAATCATCACCCACTACCATGATATTACGATATTTTTCAGCGAGCATATTGAGAAAAACATACTGTGCATGATTTGTGTCCTGATACTCATCGACCAAAATAAAACGAAATCTTTCCTGATAACGATCCAAGACATCAGGAAATTGCTGAAATAATTGCACGGTTTTGAAAATCAAATCATCAAAATCAAGTCCATTATTCGCTAACAATGTTTTCTCGTACTCTGGGTATATCTTGGCCACCATTTCTTGGAAATAATCATTGGCAAGTTTTCGATATTTATCAGGATCGACAAGCTCGGATTTGGCTTGAGAGATATGGCTCAAGATCGCCTTTGGAACAAATTTTTTGGGATCAAGATTCATTCGCGTCAATACCGAACGAACCACCTGCAACTGATCTTGGTCATCATAAATGACAAAGCTATTTTTAAAACCCAAATAATGTATATCCGCCCGCAAGAAACGTGCGCAAAGAGAGTGAAATGTCCCTAGGACTGGTTGGCCTGAAATACTGCCCTGCTGAGACAAAAGCTTTTCAACGCGAGTTCGCATTTCCCCTGCCGCTTTATTGGTAAAAGTTACAGCCAAAATATTATTTCCGGATATATGGCGTTCGGTCATAAGGTAGGCGATACGATGGGTTAAAGCTTTGGTTTTGCCAGAACCTGCACCAGCGAGAACCAAGAGTGGCCCTTTTTCATGGACTACAACTTCTTTTTGTTCATTATTCAAGTCTTGAAGAATCATGGGGTACAAGATGGAGATGAAGGAAATTAGATGAAGAGGAATTAGGAAACAACATAACATAAACAAAAACCTTAACTCCATCTTCATCTTCGCTTTAGCGCCATTTTACTTATATTTCGAAGAACGGTAAACTCACCAACGGTTCAATTAACAATTGAAAATTAACAATTAACAATGAACTCGAGTACCTAATCTCATTTCATGGTTAATGGGTTATCGATAATTATTATTTTCTATGAAACGAATTCAACTTCTTGCCATCAGTGTCTTGGTTGTACTTGGTTTGGGAACAGGAACTTATGCGTATGTTGCCTATGATCGAGGTCTTTGGCCATTTGAAGTAGTACAAGTACCAACAGCAGCTCTTGCCGGTAGTTTTGCCGATATGTTATCAGATCAAACTGCGATGTATATGCTGCTGGATTTGGCAAATGCCGATGTAAACAAGGTAATAACCAGTAACCCAAAGCTGAAAACGAATATCGATCTCTTGAAGCAAGGATGGAATCGTCTGACAACTGAGATGCAAAATGATCTGAATACCAAAAATCCTGATGCTGCGATGTTTGTAAATAATGTACTCACTCACAAAGTTCACTTTGCTTTTGCAGCGAATCCAAGCATTGCCAAAGATCTCAAACAGGCCGAACTTTCTGACACCATAGATGTTTCCGTCTTTGGAGATATCGTGATTGGTGTAGAGGTAAACAGCAAAGATGAAGCAAATAGCATGATAAGCAAAACCAAAGAACTGATTCAGAAAAGTGCCGCTTTAGATTCCACTACAAAAATCGAGATTACAGAAATAATGTTCAAAAATCATCCCGTTACCAAGATCAGCAATGTATCAACCGATCCCGCGTCTCCCAAGATTGACTTTGCACTCACCAATATTGGAGACCGTATCGCGATCGCCACCAACAATCTTACAGTATTGGAAGGAATGATCGATCGTAATCAAAATAAATCTTTGCCCAGTCTCACCAACAAAACCAGTTTTAATACACTCATGAGTAAGATTACTGAGCCATCATGGGCGGTGATGTATTCAGATAGTGAAAAACAATTACAAATGCAAACGGCACTCAATGCATTGTCGGATATTCCTCAAAGCACACTTCTCAACAATCCTTACCTCAAATCCCAAAGTGTCGCCGCTATTAATCTGAGCAATCAGGGTCTTCACTTCATTTCTTATTTCAAACCCACAACTCCTGGAGCTGTCAGTGGTTTCCGTAATGCCAATCAAACTCTGGCCAATACTGTTCCTGAAGGGGCATTGCTCTTTGTAGAAAACAATGACATCGTGAGCCAATTGTCTCCGATTCTGGAAATGATGGCATATTCGGTCAATAGTTACGTCAACATGGCGATGGGGCAAAACAGTGATATCTTCAAAGAGTGGGAAAAGGAAACCGGTTTGAGTATCAAAGATGACATTGCACCTCTTTTTAGCGGAGATACGGCATTTGCCATGTATCCCCTGAACTCACCTCTTTTCCCTGTCAGTGTAACTTTCTTAAGCTCACTCAATGACTCTACAAAGGCAAAAAACTCCATGGAAAAGATTACACAAGTGATAATGAAGCAAATCACCGAGACAGCATTTGCAGATTTGCCACCTCCAGAACTCCAGGAAGAAGATGTCGGTGGAGTGACGATTCATTCTTATGGCGCATTGCTCCCCATGGAAGCAATGTATAATTACGCATTTATGAATAGCGACAAACTTCTCGCCATCAGCAGTTCAACTTCAGCTCTTAAAAGCATTATCAGTGTGTTCGGCCTAAGCTCCCCCTCTCTCGCCAAATCTGCCAGGTATCCGGAACTTCTCAAGAAACAAAGCAGTTTTTCCAATATCAGCTTTATTGATGTCAAAGGCATCATGGGCATGATAATTCCTTTCATTTCAGAATTACTCCCAGAAGAACAAAAAATTGCTTTCGACAAAGACGTAAAACCATATCTCAGTCTCGTAAACAACGTTTCCGGCTACAGTACAGTCATAAGTGACATGATCAAGAGCGAAGGCGTGATTCAGATAGTGGAATAACACGGTATAAACCTGAGCAAAGCGAATTCAGCAGTGAACCATTCCTGCGTCAGGTTCACCGCATAAACCACATTGGTATTCTATTATAGTAAATTGCATTTCTCAGGCTCCGCCATGAACCCGAACGAAGCGAGTGCTTTATGGAGCCGATGAGAGGATTCGAACCTCCAACCTTTCCCTTACGAAGGGACTGCTCTACCATTAAAGCTACATCGGCGGATGGCAAGAGTAAGTTAGCAAACTCTTTTGAAAAAGTGTAGTGAACCATTCCCGTGTCAGGTTCACCACATAAACTACTGTGCAATTTATATAAAGCATAGTAAAAACGTGTGGCAAGCCATGAACCCGAGCAAAGCGAGTGGTTTATGGCGGGACCGGCGAGACTCGAACTCGTGACCTTCCGCGTGACAGGCGGACGCTCTAACCAACTGAGCTACGATCCCAAATTTTGTAAGCAGTCGGAAATATAGGTAAACTACAGATGACTGTCAAAATCATTATAGCATGCAGAAGATATATGCATGAACTTTCACTTTGTCATTCAGTTGTTTATTCTTCGAAGCATAATATACAAGACGCACCCTCTCTGTTTACAAACAGAGCACGAAGCATTACAATATAAATGAATTAACAATAAAAGTAATGACTAACGGGGTACAAGTAAGATTAGATAATAAATTAAAGAAAGAGGCAGAAACGGTACTACACCAATTGGGACTGGATTTGCCCACGGCAATACGGATCTTTTTGACCAAGGTCACACAAACACACTCTATTCCTTTTGCTTTAACATTATCCAACACAAACACTGAAGATGCTGACATTATTTCCTCATATAATAATGATGAACGCTTCGGCCCATTCAATTCTGTAGAAGCAATGATGACCCATATGAAGAAAAATAAATGAAATTCATATACACAAAGGGATTTCAAAAAAGCTTCGAAAAACTTTCCCCAAAACAACAATCACAAGTAGAAAACACCCTAAAGAAATTTGCTCTCGACCCTCTGAATATTATGTTAAAAAATCACGCTTTGCATGGCAAATTAACAGGGTTTCGCGCAATTAAGGCAGCCAATGATCTCAGGATTGTTTTCCGAGAAGAACAAGGATATATATTTGTAGTGCTTATTAATGTTGGCACCCATAACCAAATTTATTAAAAGTATGTCTATTCCATCTTTAGAGCATCATACAAGTAATTGGCGAAAATATTTGATTGCAGGAACAGTAGCTGTTTTATTATTCATTGGGATATCAATCTATATTTTTCTGCGTCGTGGCTACTTTGATCTCTATATAGCAAACAAAGTGTTTGCAGGAGTCGCTTTTCTGCTCATAGCAATTGTTCTGTTGATCGGTCCTTTGACACGCTTGTACCAGGTTTTTGATGGTTGGATGATGTATCGCAAAGAATTGGGCGTTCTTGCTTTTTTATTGGCACTACTCCATAGCGTTATTTCTTTATTTTTGCTTCCCGATCATTTTCCATTTGCGTATTTCATCAACAACGCATTCACCACCATACTCGGCATTTTAGCAGTTATCGTTCTTGCTTTTCTCTTTACTATTTCTCGTCAAAAAATTCTCAGTCGCATAGACCATCACTTCTGGTGGAAAATGCAGTTTTGGGGCATTCGTATTGCAGGCACTCTTATTTTCTTTCATGTATTTCTCCTTAAATGGTCAGGTTGGATACAATGGTATGTCAAAGGCGGTAGTTCGGATCTACTCCGCCCATATTTACCAGGAGCGAGTTTAATCATCGCCCCTTTCGGACTTTTCGTCTTGGGGGTAAGAATCGTCGAACTTGCCATGCCAATAAAAATCACTCGCATTGCGGTACCAATATTACTTGGAGTCTATATTCTTTGGCTTGGGATAACAGCAATGTGGCATATCAACTAGAGACAATAAAACGAATATTCTCTTAATTTTTTCCGTAACTGTTTATAATCAGGGAATTTTTGTGTTACCAATTTCCAGAAATTTGGACCATGGTTCATCTCTTTCAGATGGCAGAGTTCGTGGACAACAACATATTCAGCCAGTCTCTCCGGTAGAAATACAAGTCTATAATTGAAATTAAGATTTTTGACTGATGAGCAACTCCCCCATCTGCTTCTCAAATTTTTCACAAAAACTTTTTTGTGTGCATAGGGATAGGTAGATGTATACTTCTCAATGATACTAGCAATCAATTGTTGAGCGTCATCTTTGTGTGCAGCTAACCCATTATCCTGGGTGAATTGTTTCTTGGGCGATTGCGATAGCTTATTGGCAGTCTTATAGATCCAATCTGTTTTGGTCAGCACAAAATCATGTGCTTGTTGAAAGGACACAAAATACGGGATCGTGACATTTACTTGCGCAGGAGTAATAAGCCTCAAAGTAAGTCTCTTGGCCCTCCTGACCTTACGCAAATGAACACTGATAGAGTCTAAAAGAAATTGGTGGTTCATACATAAATAATGCTCCACCAATATACGCGTTTAATTCTTCTTAAACACTATCTTGTTAAGTTTGAGAAATTTCAGAATCATCTCTCGCTGTGAAGGAGCAATATTATGAGGTAATTCTTGAATATCAAACCACTCCCAACGCTCAATATCCTCGGTTCACCATTGATGACCGGAATATCTTCAAAGTCTCGAATAAGAAAACCAAAGTGGAGATAATGTTTATTGGATAAAGTCATTGGTTGTTCAATTTGGGAAAACTGAATGGCATTTTCCGCCACTAAGCCGGTTTCTTCTTGTAATTCACGCAGTGCACATTCTTCCAAGGTATCACCGACATCCAAATGTCCTCCAGGCACAGCCCAATGACCTCGGTCCATTTCATCACAGCGAAGTCCCATCAACAATTGATTGTGGGGATTTATAACAAAACTACCCACATAAATCTGGAAATGCGGATGAACTGCTCCGATCAAACTGGGAATATTGTTTTGTTCTTGAGACTTTTGTTGGGTATTTAGTTTTATCGGCACCATATTTTTGTTAGTAGTTATATTTTAAAATTGGATCGGAGGCTACATGAAACAAGCTCAATTGTAAATATAACCTGAATATTTCGAACCTTTGCTTCGACATCCCAATAGAGTATAATTAAGAGACAAAAATAAAAATGGAGACCCAAAGATCATCATTAAGAATACGATCGGTAAATAGAGCTCATGAAGTCATAGAAAAAACGCACGAAGATGCTTTATCAATTGCTGCGTCGGAAAAAACCCTGGGCAGAGATTTGAATCCAGAAGAAATCGCCGGACTAAAAGCGCTGAATGCTATACTTGGAGACAGAGCGAAGTTAGCTGCACTCTTAAGCGACAAAAAAGTTACTAAACCAACTGCTCTGCCCGAATCAGTAGAGTTATCTGATCGTGATATCTTAGATTTTTTGCATCTACCTGATACTATCCCGGTTCGATCGATAATTATGATTATGGCGGAGGGTATTCCCGAGGACGAAATTGATAAATTATTGACTTCAAGCGTCTACGGACAATTGAAAACTGTTTTTATGGAGACCGTTCGTAAAAATGGGGAAAATTGGATCCAGATACTCGAAAATCAAAATTGTGATCGAACTAAGTTTTTTTTGTTGTGGAATTTTGCTCGCCTATGTACAGCTGAGATTATTGGTTTAAGAAATAGAACTTTGGATGACATGCGTCGGGATTTTATGAACTCACGACATGGTGGACATGAAATTTATTCCACTGATAAGGATAAAGAATATAAAGAAGAGAACCAAAGACGAGAGGGGTATGAACTCGAAGGACAATTGGGAGATGAAGCTCTTATGGCTTATAATCTACTTTTGAGTGATTATCGTTTTATGAACAGTGTAGTAATGGAGCGCCAAGTGTTATCTGAGCAACTTCAAATTGTTGATAAGGGCTATTGGTTAAATGATTTGAAAAGACCATGGTTATCACCTCGAGATAGACAAATGTTGACTGATGAAACTACCGTAGTTGATCCCGATCATTTGAAGAGAATACAATTCTCAGATGAAAAGCATATCTTCGGCACGGAGATTTATAAGAAAGTGGAGAGACACGTAATTCAAAAAGGAGCTTTGTACGGATGGGTACATGCATTAGCAAAAAAGATGCCTGGAGATGATGAGAAACAAAAAATTATTGCAGCTTGTGACGCTCTTGAGAGACAAAAAGTCATACTTAAGCTGATGATGATTAACGCAGAAAAACTTGGTTGGTCAGAAGATAAGTTTCCTGAAGCATTCGAATATACTAGAGGTGGTGGGATGCTCGGCGGAACAAGCCTCGCTCAAGCTTTACTAGACAATGACTGTGAAGTGGTAGATGGGCTCATCGTACCTCGTGAAGATGCAAATGGCGTAAAATCCGCCGTGGTGGAGTTGATGACACCTTGGAAAGAAGGAAGCGAAAGGCAGCATGCTATAGCAAAGTCCAAAGCTGCAGAAGTGAAACGTTTAAAAGAAGAAAGAGTTCGTGAATATCAAGAGCTCAACGGGTTAATAAATAAATGTGAAGCTGCTTATAAAAAGGTGGATGAAACGATTGATGGATCTTTAGTAGAAGGCTTGGCTGACCTGGTGATAGCACTGCAAAACGTAGAAAAGGCCAAACATACATTTCGCGAATGTGGTGATGCTGCTCTGTTAGAGCTTAATCAAGATTTAGAATATACGGAAGCAAAACATTGGATTGCCAAGCGATTCGAGTCAAGTGCTGCAACCAAGAAAATTCACAGATTAAAGGAACAATTATTATTGCTTACGTCCCTATGGGAAGATGAATCCTGTCATTTTGAAAAGCTGAGTGTAGAACCGTTGGTACGTGTCGAAAATGGATTAAATATGAAGGTTGCTGCAGATGCGGCTAAAGCAGTGGCTGAAACACGATCTATTGCTGAAAAACTTCGGTTAGAATTTGCCGGAGGCACTTTATATACTTTTCACCAACTCATGAAAGACTTCATGGCATCACACAGTACACTACAGAAACAGATCGATGTAATGAAGCTAAAAGGAGAAATTGACGAATATTACCAACAAAAAGTCACGGCCATAAATAAAACAACCGAAGATATTGCTTATCTATACAAAGGAATAGGAGAAAAGTTTGATCCAATTGATACTGTCACAAAACTTCTTAATCAAAGACTTATTCATAATTATTCCTTCATGGCTCGTGTAGGGATGGAAACGGAAAGTCTTCAAGTAGTACAAGTATGGAGAGATGCTGATAAGATTTAAGATCAATTAACAAAGTACTATTCAGAGAAATCATATCGAGCAAATTGAGACACATTGAAGGGATTAAGGAGAGTCATCTACCGTTCAACCAAAGATTCCTCGACCCTGCTCGGAATGATGTTGATGAGATGTTATCGACTTTCCAAATAGCGCTGGACAAATGCACAATCCACCACTATTATCCCATAGATGTTTGTCTATATATCTATGAATACGACTTGCACCAAAAAATGCACTGATTGCTTTTCACTTCTTGCTGATACCACACGACTCAAAATTTTTACCAAAGTTCGTGGGGGTATTTCGCAGGTCAAAGAATTGGTCAAAGAAATCGATGTCAGCCAACCGACTATTTCTCATCACCTAGGGCTCCTCGCTGAGCATGGTGTGGTCACTGCTACCAAGGAAGGTCGAGAAACCAAATATCGCTTCAATCCCAAATATTCCTGCCGAGAATGTCATATTTTTGAGCATACTTTCCGACTCTAAATATGGCCAATAAAGAAAAGTTTCTTATCGATCGTTCTCGTTATGATCAAGCTGATACCGTCAATACCAAGTTTATTGCTGATCAGGGACTCAATGAAAAAGTCGTCCGGGAAATTTCAAGGCAAAAAAACGAATCAGAATGGATGCTCAAAAAACGTCTTGATGCTTTTGCATTGTTTCAAAAAACACCATTACCGAATTTCGGACCAAGTTTAGAAAAGTTAGACCTCAATAAAATCGTTTACTTCGTTCGCCCAAATACCACTGAAAAAAAATCTTGGAAAGATGTGCCAAAAGATATCCGCAAAACTTTTGATCGCCTTGGTATTCCCGAAGCAGAAAAGAAGGCTTTAGCTGGAGTTGGCGCTCAATATGATAGCGACATCGTTTATCACAATCTCAAGAAAGAATGGGAAGAACTCGGTGTGATTTTTGAAAATATGGATACTGCCGTACAAAAGTATCCAGAATTGGTAAAACGTTACTTCATGACTGATTGTATCGGTATCAATGATCATAAATTTGTCATGCTGCACGCCGCTGTATGGAGTGGCGGTACTTTTATTTATGTTCCACCGGGAGTAAAAGTTTCGATCCCTTTGCAGGCCTATTTCCGTATGAATGCAGAGAGAGGTGGCCAATTTGAACATACACTGATCATTGTTGATAAAGGTGCTGAACTGCACTATATCGAGGGCTGTTCCGCTCCGAGATTTGAAGCGAGTGCATTGCATGCCGGCTGCGTGGAATTGCATGTGCATGAGGGAGCCAAGATGCGCTATAGCAGCATTGAAAACTGGAGCAAAAATACGTTCAATCTCAACACCAAGCGCGCTGTTGTCGACAAAAATGGTGTCATCGAATGGGTCAATGGCAATCTCGGCAGTGGTACAACCATGCTCTATCCTTGCAGTATTTTGCGTGGTGAGGGATCACACTCTGACAGCATGGGCATAGCGTTTGCTGGTGCAGGACAAAACCAAGATACAGGGAGCAAAGTGGTCCATATCGCGCCGAACACATCATCAACTATTCGTTCTAAAAGCATCAGTAAAGGCGGTGGTATAGCCAGCTATCGCGGCCATGTACGTGTGACACCCGGTGCTCAAAATGCCAAGGTCAGCGTCACTTGTGATGCTCTCCTCTTCGATCAAGGCTCACAGTCAGACACCTACCCTTTTATGAAAATTGAAAATAACAGCGCCACTATTGCGCATGAAGCTAGTGCCGGGAAAATCAGTGATGAAGATATTTTTTATTTGATGAGTCGGAGCTTAAGTAGTGAACAAGCCGTGCAAATGATCGTTAGCGGTTTTATCGACCCGATAGTGCGCACTTTGCCACTGGAATACGCTGTAGAGCTGAACAAATTAATTGCTCTGGAGATGGAAAACTCAATTGGATAAATGCAAAATGTAAAATTTAAAATGTAAAATGATTAAAGAATACCTGATAGACAATTTGATCAAGAACAAAGATTTTCCAGACTGGATGATCGAAGGGCGCAATGCGGCTTTAAACAAGCTTGTTAGTCTACGGCACAACACCAAATATGGTTTGGGTATGTATCCGTTTTTCTCTCCGCCTGATTTGGGGCATCTAGAAAAAGATATTGATCTGCCGATCACTATTTCTGCTCCAGACAATGTTCATATTGTAAGCTTAACTGAAGCTCTCTGCATCCCCTACTATCAAAATATCTTAAAAGAATATTATCATTTACCTTTTGTCCCAGAGAAATTACCCAGTACTGCTTATTTCCTAAAGGCATTTATTCCCTCTGGTTACATTATTCATGTTCCCAAAGGTTTCCATGATGATTCACCGATAACTATCGACATTCAGGCCAATAAAAACCTGCAATTGGGATATCTCCTTATCTTGGCTGATGAAGATTGTCAGGTGAGTTTTATCGAGAAAAATCAGAATACAAACCCCAGCACCTATCTTGCTGCGTTGGCTACCAATATTATTGCCCAAGACAATGCCAAAGTGGAATACACCCGTTTACATAAGTCAGTAGCTCCACACTTCGTTTTACAATCGACCACTATCGGCAATAATGCTGAAGTGACCTTTCTCGATGCCAATCAAGGCAGTACCTTGGCCCAAGCTGATATACGAACGACCCTGGTGGGCGAAAAAAGTCGAGTAAAACACATGCATATGATTCGTTTGGAGAAAGAACAAAAGTATGATGTATTTTCCGCGATTCATCATCAAGGATCACATTCACACTCAGAAATGCTCAGTAAGACTATCCTCAATGATAGTTCCCATGCGATATATCGCGGACTGACAAACATCAATCAAGATGCGATGGACGCTGTTGCTTCGCAAAAAGAAGACACTTTACTCTTGGGAGAAAAAGCCAAGATTGATACGGTACCGATGCTTGAAATCCAAAATGACTTGGTGCAGGCACATCACAGTACGGCTATCACTCATATCAATGCTGAACAATTGTTTTATTTGCAATCTCGAGGATTAAGTACCCCTGAAAGCAAAGAGATCATCATGCAGGGTTTCCTTGCTCCAGTATGGGAGCGCATATCATGTAAGGCGGCTCGCGCTATTCTTCTATCATAAATATGCCATCCCGAACTCACGACATTAGCTTAGTAAAAAAAGACTTCCCGATTTTTGAATATGAAGCAAATCTCGTCTACTTGGATAATGCTTCGACTTCCCAGACGCCAAAAACAGTCACCCAGGCTATGGATGAATACTATGAACAGTACCGGGCCAATACCCATCGCGGTCTTTATAAAATCAGTGAAATGGCTACTGAGAAATATGAAGCTTCTCGCGAAAAAGTCGCTAATTTTATTCATGCTGAAAATGAAGAAATCGTCTTTACCAAAGGCGCCACACATTCACTCAATATTTTGGCATACGGGCTTTGCCAAGACCTTCGTCCTGGAGATGAAATTATCCTGACTGAGATGGAACATCACAGTAATCTCTTACCCTGGCAACAAATGGCCAAACAATATGAACTCGTACTTAAATTCATTCCGCTGACAGAAGACGGTAGACTCGATATGTCGGTGATTGAGGATTTGATCAATCCCAAGACGAAAATTCTTTCAGTGACGCATATGTCCAATGTTTTGGGGACCATTAATAATCTGGAAAAACTAGAGCAAATTGCTCACAAGCATGATCTTATTTTTATTGTAGATGCATGTCAGAGTATTCCTCATATTCATATCAATGTCAGACAAATCAATTGTGACTTCTTGGTTTTCTCCGGACACAAAATGCTGGGACCTACGGGAATCGGTGTGCTCTATGGCAAGAAAGCACTTTTAGAAAAATTACCTCCATTAGAATTTGGTGGTCATATGGTGGCAGAAGCGAGCTTTCACGAGGCTACTTGGGCTGATTCGCCGTATAAATTTGAGGCAGGAACCATGAATATTGCTGGCGTGATTGGGTTTGGGGCAGCTGTTGATTATCTGGAAGGAATAGATCGTGAGCAGATGATGAAACATGAGAAAGAACTGACCACATATGCCCTGAATGAATTACAGAAATTATCATATATAGAAATCCATGGTCCGAAGACCGCTGAAAACAAAGGTGGCGTGATTTCTTTCAATGTAAAAGGAGTGCATAGTCACGATGTTGCGGAAATTCTCGCCCGAGACAATATTGCTGTAAGAGCCGGCCATCATTGTGCCATGCCGCTGATGAGTAAATTGGGCTGCAAAAACAGCGTACGAGTGAGTTTTTATTTGTATAATGAGATGGCAGACATTGATAAACTTCTTGAAGGGTTAGATAAAGTAAACAAAATCTTTTTCAAATAACACCACCCGCCTGGAAATCCACTTGACTTCACAAAACATGAATACCACCTACGATCGTAATCACATTGGCGACAGACCACTCACCTCGAAAGGAGAGATCTATAAAGAAAATATCTTGGATCATTATCGTGAACCTCACCACTTTGGTGAGATGAGCAATGCTGATTTAAAGCATCGAGAATTCAATCCACTTTGTGGTGATGAAATCACTATCTATTTAAAAATTGAGAAAAATAAGGTTAGTGATATAAGTTTTTCAGGTCATGGTTGTGCCATCAGTCAGGCAGCCATGTCGATGCTAACGGACATGGTGAAAGGTAAAAGCATTCACACTATCGAACAATTACAAAAAGAAGATATATTGAAAATGTTGGGCATCCCTGTCGGAATTGTGCGCATGAAATGTGCTTTGCTCGGACTCAAAACTCTACATAAGTGCTTAGCTCAAATTTCCACATAAACTATGAAAAATTCTCTCACATTACAGAACATTTGCATCATGGTCGGTGATAAAGAAATTATTCATAACATCGATCTAGAAATCACTCCCGGGAAGATACATGCGCTAATGGGGCCCAATGGCTCTGGCAAAAGCACTTTGGCCAATGGACTTATGGGTAATCCCAAATACAAGTTAAGCAAAGGGAGAATAGTGCTCAATGGCAAAAATATTACCAAGATCGCACCAGACAAACGCGCTCAGGAAGGACTTTTTCTCTCCTTTCAATATCCACCGGAAATTGGAGGTGTAACAGTGGCTAATTTTCTTCGAGCGGCATGGCAAGCTGCCCACAAAAAGAAAATCACTGCATTGGATTTTTATCAGATACTAGAGAAAAAGATGGTCATGCTGCATCTCGATGAAAGCTTTGCATCTAAACATTTCAATCAGGGTTTTTCAGGCGGTGAAAAGAAAAAGATGGAAATGCTCCAAATGTTGGTGCTCGAGCCAAAATACAGCATACTCGATGAAACCGATTCCGGACTTGATGTAGACGCTCTTAAAATAATAGGAAAATGTATAAAATATCTGACCACAAAAAAGAAAATGGGTGTTTTGATCATCACGCATTATAATCGTTTCCTGCACCATGTCGTACCAGATAAAGTCCACATCTTATCACATGGCCAGATCATCAAATCAGGGACAAAAACATTGGCAAAGGAAATTGAAAAGAAGGGATTTAAGAATATGTAGCAAATAGGATAAGGAATAGGAAAGAGGGCTTTTGTTCTTTTTTTGTTTTAAACAGAACAAAAACAGAAGCCCTAATCACTATCCCTAATCCTCTTCACTGGATATCGCTTACTTTCGACTGTTACAAATACCAAACTTTATGGTACAATTACATGAATACAAAAATAAACACTCATGGCGGCTACTCCTCAATCTCGTCAGACACCTACACTTTCGCGCAAAACGGAAGTAATACACTATCTCTTACAAAACAAAGCCTTAAAAGATTTTACGGCAGAAGAATTAGTGCGTTTGCCGCTTTCAGTACTGCTCACAGAAAAAAGATCCATTGAGAAACAAGATCGCGATGGTAAGAGCCCAGAGGCACTTACTGCTATCGACTTTATTTTGCGTGATCCTAAGAATTTCTTCTCACGTAGTGATCTCGAGCTCATGTGTGATGAAGATCTGCTTAATGAGGAAGCTCAGCTTCGTGAAAAAACCCGCTTTGCCGCGAAGCATTCGATTATTCATATTCTTTCACTATAATACTATGAAACCTGGTACCCTGAGAGATTTACGTTCCCTACGATCAATGCCTACCATAGGTGAAACAACACCTACTATAGAAAATCAATCAACGCAACCGACATTAAAAAACTTGATTACTCTAGGAATTCATTCATTTCCATCTCCACCTTGGGAAGGAAAATCAAAAAATGCCGAACACTTCTTTGAGGTAACCTCGATTCACAAGGATAGACCTGATTGGAAACCTATATTTGCTGCTCAGTCAGTGATCAGAAATGTCTTTGTCAACACTCTTCCACAAGAGACAACCTCATATTTAACCGCTGCTGACTATGAGAAGCTCGTACTTTTTTTGGATGATGTCTTTGTCTATATGGAGGGTCTTTATGGACTTATCACCAATGAAAGTACTAAGCGTAAGATCGTTCCTCCTACAGAATATGTCCAAGTGCCACGACTTACATTGTATCCCTACGATACAAAAAGTGGACTCTTGTCGCTGTTTGAACCAAAGAAATTGACAGATATTGAAAAAGAGTTAAGTCCCTTTGCCAAAGATCTCATCGATGGTGTCGTCAAAAAGTGTGTTGAACGCTCGGGATTTATAGTTCAAGAAGGACAAGAGGCGGGATCACATCACACCATTCATGAAATCCAACTTCGTCATTATCTGTCACTACTTCATCATTTCATTACTGAAATGAAATATGCAGTGACCCCTAAAAAATAAAAACTAACTTAAATTTATGGCAAAATCAGGAGCAGAAGCCCGTTCTCTCGAGACCGGCCCAGAACAGCAACCGCGGACACAAGACGCAGCACTCGAAGGTGCCAAAAAAGCGGAAATGGAAAAGGGAATTGCCGATGTGCACGGCATCATGACAAAAGCAACGCCTGAACAAATGGTAGCTGCTCCCGCAGCATTAGAAACTCTTCCGGCAATGGAACCCGGCAAATGGGAAAAAGTAAAAGGCTGGGCAAGCGGTATCGTCGGTAAAATGCGCGAAGCTTTTAAGCAACCCGTACCACCGACATTGGAACAAATCCATGATCAGCAAGTGGTCTTCATTGATGATTTCTTACAAAAGAATTCAACAATAAGCGTTGAAGACCGTAAGAGTTTGCAAGAGGTCATTATGAACCAGATCGATGCCAATGAGAAAGATCCTAAAGTCATTGCCGAGAGGATGAAGCTGGTCTTAAGCGATCATCAGGCTCGGATGAAACAGATGGATGAGGTTGCAAAAGCGATGCAAAAAGCGGTGTCGTCTGAATTAAAATTGGACATTGCCAAGACCGAAGAACTTGCCGGAGAAATGCTGAAAGTAGACCCCGCAACCAGAGATGCCATCGCTAAAGTATATGGTTTACTCGGAACCCTGAAGCCAGACATGAAAAATCCTGATGCCAAAGCAAAAATGGAATTTGATTTGCTGACCAACCCGAAAGCATTGGCAGATTTTTTACGTGCTCGCATTCCCGGTGGCAAAGCTGTAACTGATATACAGATTGAATCATTAGCGCGAACAGTAGCGCTGACTATTGAGACCCAAAACGCTCTTGATCGTCAGGAAGCTGCCAAACAAAAAGAAGAACAAGAGAAGCAAAACAAGCTCAGAATTGAAAAGATGAAGCGGGTAGCTTATTTTGTAAATAAATACCCGAGGGTTGAAGAACCAAAGGACAATGAGATTGATGCGTTCTTACAAAAAATGGAGGTTGTAGAAGCAGATCAACAAAAAATCGTTGAAGGGGAGAAAAAAATTAAAGAAGCTTCAGAGGCAGAGAAGAATGCCAAGATGGCCGAAATTGGAAAAGTAGTAATTGAAGGTAGACGAACTATGAATCTAGATAATGTAATAGGTAATCTCAATCTCCTCGCAGTTAATAAAAACTTCGATAAAGATTTAATGTTGGTATTTAATGAGTTGACCATGGGGCAAAGAATCATTGCCAATGAATTGGTCACCATGAGTAAAGACGGCGAATTAAAATTGGCTGCTGACCCAAAGTCGGCAGTTTCCAATCTGCTTTTCCGTCTCGACACAAAACTAAGTGCGGCCGGGCTCAAACTTCCAGAAGATGCCAAGACAGCCTTGGGCAGTCTTTTACAACATGAGGTAACCAGGATTTATCAAGAAAAAGCAGCTAAACAAGCCGAAAGTATTCCTGAAAGCCAATTGGGCAAGAAACAAACTATAGAATTTTTGCAGGCCCAGAGGGGTGCTATAGAAAGCGTCAAAACCGATCGTTTACGATCAATAGAAACATTATTGTCGGCAAACCAAAAGCCTGAACAACAGAAATTCCTTGAAGAACGCCGTAAGGAAATGGATGCAATGCTTGTATTGGATGATGAATATAAAAAGCTTGCAGCGCAAGGATGGGCAGAGACCGGGCCTGATGGCAAAAGGAGAATGACAAGCAAAGGCCTTATCGGTTACGAAAATCCAAATTGGAGCGTAATATCTCCCGAACAAAGGGGCAAAATCGAGGAATTGCAAAATGAGACAATGGATCTCGATAAAAAATTACTGGCAAACAGAGACCGCATCCGTACTGTCCAATGGGCATACAATGATGTAGAAGACCTCAAGAATGCCAAAGATGCCAAAGAAAAAGGCATACAAATAGGTAAAGAGGTAATGGTGACCCGCACCGACGGGCGTATCGTCAAAGGCATAGTGAATAATATAGGCCGAAACGAAAAAGGAGATGTGGATGTACTCGTAAGTTTTGCAGGTGATCAGCCAGGAAGTTATGGAAGCAAAAGAGTTACACTTGATCAATTGGCACAATGGCAGAAAGAACAAACTATGGAGGAATTACCGTCTGACTTGCTACAAGAAGAACAACCCGAGGTAAAAGTGACACCACCACCCATTCCAGAAGCAGCTAAGAGAAAACCACGAACTACTATTCCACCTCCCAGTCCGGAAGCACTCAAACTCATGAAGAAGAAAGCACCTGAAGCTGCAAAAGGCACAGAACCGCTGGCAGAAGAAGCATCTAGAGTAAGGATGAAGGCAGGCGCTCCTGAAGCAGCAGCAGAAAGTGAAAAAGACAAAATGGTGAAACAGGCTTTGGATAAATTAAACACTTCAAAAAGTTACGGTGTTGGCAGATTGGCTGAAGACATAAGAAACTTAGGCGATAAAACTGACAATGTAGCTGCTAACGATCTGATGCAACTCAATGAAGAACTCACCACACTTGTACATAGAGCAGGAGGATACATAGAAGGTGAACCAGAACACGCCGGAGAAGACGTAATCGATGAAAAAACAATTGAACCGATATTGACAGGAATTGATGAAGTCCTTAGTGTATATTCCCCGAAAGTTTCGAAAGCCGCCCAGGATAAAGTTAAAAATATGGTGGCTGAACATAATAGAAAAGTAGAGGCGGAAATTGCTCAAGAACAAAATCCTACAGAACCACCGATGGAAGAAGCAGCGTAACTAGTTCTAAATTCTAAATTCTAAGTTATGGAGATTACTATTTCGCCTCTCGAGCAACAAGAATTTCAAGATTTACTGACTATTTCAGCAGTAAGTGATGAGACCAAGGCTGTTTTGCAAAAACAGTTTGATTCTAATGCTATTGATTCTCATACATTTTTCTCACTGCTGTATATCCTCCGTGAAGAAGATCGACTGGATCGTGAAATGCAAAAATATGCCGCAGAATTGGCAAATTTTGATCCCGTGGCGTATACGCAACGTTTGAAAGAGGTAGTGGAAGGAGAAATACAGAAGTACTTGGCGGCGAAAGCAGCCTGAAGAAGATGAAGATGGAGGAATAAGATGAAGAGGAATGAGATGAAGAGGAAGAAGGTAGTTATCGTGACATCATTGCACCTATAAGACCTGTCAGCATTTTGCTGATTGTCTCGAAATCTATATAAATTGAAGTATATATCTCTTTATTAATGAATTTTTGATTATAGAGAGTTTTAACTAATGATACGCACTCATGTGTTGAACCTCGCGCAATAATGTAAAAGTTTTTCTTATCTTTGCCTGTAAATTTACCTGATCCTTCCGCGATATTGGATGTGATGCTTGTTAACGCTCTGGACAGTTGGTTCTTGATATTGAAATCAATGTCAGGGTTATTGAAAACACAGTCCTCAATCTGACGAGAAAGCTTTTCTGCAAGCTGATAGACTGGGAATTTTTCAAAAACAAACATAAACAAAAGCCTTAATCTTCATCTGCATCTTATTCCTTCAAAAATGAAATAATTCTCCTTGACAATGTGACATACAGTGAAATTTTCCCTTCAGTATGCTATAATGTAATGAACATCTATATCCAAATAAATGAACAATCTTTACCTCCAAATTTTGTTGTCCCTCCTCGGACTTTTTGTGGTATGGAAGCTTTTTAAGTGGTATTTGAGCAAACGTCGAGCAAACAAAAATAAAGAAAGAGCGGCAAAGCTGCAGTATTACTTGGTAACTATTCCCAAGGCCGATCCAAACAATAAGCCGGGTGATTTCAAAGAGATTAGTGCCATCATGGAACAAGTGCTCACGGCCATCAACAAAACTAAAAAAGGTGGCTTTTTCGCAACATGGAATGATGAAAATTATTTCGGTTTTGAACTCTCAGCAAAGAATTTCAGCAATAATCCTGATGGTTGTCAGATTGAATTCTTTATCATCGCACTTCCGGAATACTTGGGACTCATCCAAAAACAAATTACTTCTTTTTATACCGATGCGAATATTGAAATCGTCGAACGCAAAGATCAATCGATTTTCTGGCAAGGCAATGAAAGTTATGCCAGTACCCTCACAGTAGATAAAAGCTGGATATTCCCTCTTCGCACATTCAAGAATCTCAGCGCCGATCCGATGAATAGCGTCATAAATCCTTTGGGACAATTGGAAGTCGACGAAGGATCAGCCGTACAGCTGCTCCTGATGCCTGCAGATCAAAAATGGACCAACAAAAGTCTCAAATCTGTGGGGCGTATCCGTGACGGCAAAAAACTCGAGGGGAATAAATTCCTCATGGCCTTGGGTGAATTTATGGGTGCACTTTTCAAAAAAGAAAAAGAAGGAGGAGACAAACACACTCCCACTGATGTAGAGCAGGAACAAATGAAAATGATCAATGAAAAAGCAAGAAAGGTCGGATTTAAATTTGTTTTACGAGTTGTCGCGTCTGCCAAAACCACTGAGATAGCTCAAAGTCATGTAGAAACATTGATCAGTTCTTTCGGTCAATTTTCTGATCCCGCGCTCAATGAAATCGTTGTTTTTGATAAGTTGGATTCTGAAAAAACTCTGAAAGGCTATAAGTCATTAACACTTGGTTCATCAGATAAATTACCTATTCTTAATACGGAAGAAATTTCGAGTATTTTCCACTTCCCCAATAGTCATATCAACAATAATCCTTTTATTCACTGGCAGAATTTTCGTATTGCTGCCGCCCCAGCGGTACTCCCCAAAGAAGGAGTACTGCTTGGTTACAATGTGTATCGTGGTAATTCTCGCGACGTGCGTATGAATTTCAAAGATCGCTTCCGTCATTTCTACATCATCGGTCAAACCGGTATGGGTAAATCTGTACTGCAAAAGGCACTGATCAAACAAGACATGAAAGCTGGACATGGACTCTGTGTCGTCGATCCTCATGGAGAACTGGTCGATGATTGCATGGAATGGATACCGCCGGAACGCATGCAAGATGTGATCGTCTTTGATCCTTCCGATAGCAAAAATCCCCTAGGCATCAATCTCTTGGAAGCTAAAACTGTCGAAGAAAAAGATTTCATTGCGCTAGACGCGATGAATATGATGATTGGACTTTTCGGTCCGGAGATCTTCGGCCCCCGTATTCAGGATTATTTCCGCAATGGTTGTCTCACCCTCATGGATGACGAAGAAGAAGGTGGTGCTCTTACTGACATCGTGCGTCTCTTTACTGATGAAAAGTGGCAACAGTACAAAGTCAGCAAAGTCAAAAATCCGATTGTGAAATCTTTCTGGACCAAACAAATGGCCGCTACCGGTGCTCGTGAAAAAGAAGAAATGATCCCATTCTTGGCGGCAAAATTCGGTGCCTTCGTTACGAATACCACGATGCGAAATATCGTGGGTCAAACACGCTCCAGTTTCGACTTTAGTGAAGCAATGAATAGCAAAAAATTAATTTTTGTAAAATTAGCCAAAGGTCTTATCGGTGAAATCAATGCCAATCTCCTGGGTATGATATTCGTGAACAAAATCCAAGTCGCTGCTATGCGTCGAGCCAGTATTCCCTCCGATGAACGTCAGCCATTCTTCCTCTATGTCGATGAGTTTCAAAATTTCGTCACTGACGCCTTTGAAAGTATTCTTTCTGAAGCACGTAAATATAAATTAGGTCTGATCATCGCTCATCAATACATCGCACAGCTTGTGAAAGAGAATAATGAAAAGGTTAAAAATGCCGTATTTGGTAATGTCGGTACCATGCTCAATTTCAAAATCGGCGCGCAGGACGCAGAGTACATGGAAAAAGAAATGGGGCCGGTCTTTAGCGCCAATGATCTTATCAATCTCCGAGGATTCAATGCGTGTATCAAAATGTCAGTCGACAATATCATTTCTCCTCCTTTCAGCTTAAACACCGTTAAAGACTTTGATAAGGGCAATAAGGAAATTACCAAAGTCGCAGTGGAAGCTTCCCGTCTCAAATATGGTCGTGATGTGCGCTTTGTCGGTCCGGAAATTCTCTCTCGTTTGGGTGATATCAGTAATCTTGGTTAGTCTATGAATGAAATTGTCTCTCCAAATAAGTCCGAACAAAGTCCTGAAGCAGCAAAAGTTGAGCTGACCGAGTGGATAGTACCACCAAGCCCTGCTGAAGAAAGAAAACAAATTGCCCAGCTTTTTGAGAGTTTTCTGGTTTCCAAAATGCAAAGTGGGATGATCGAAGTGGAGCCTGCCAAAAAGATCGCTGAACGTTTTGTGCAAATATTTCAAGATGCCACTTCCAATGAGCGCCTCGAAAAAGCATTAGAAGAACTCCATAAACAAAACGATCAATTACTTGATGGTTTTTATCTGCGTGTCAGTGAACTGCGTCTTAAACCAGTCAGAAACAAGCTCTATGACTTCATGATCGAGCTTGTTCATTTAGGAAAAATCAAAGAAGCTCGCGATCTCTATACACTCTATGGAAGTGGTAAAATCAATGACATATCTGACCTGCTCGAAGTCGAAAAACAGATGGTAGGCAGCAAAGAAATCAGTGCGTCAGCTCAAAAAATTGCAGACTATCTCAAAAGCCAAAATAAGGTCACTGAAGCAGAGCAATTACAAGCAGCTATCGAAGCCGGCGCTATAAAGACTTTGGAAGATCTCAAACCCTGGGAAACAATGATTATCAATGCGCCTTCCCTTTCACCTTCATCTTCATCTCCACCTTCATCTTCACCTTCATCTGTACCTGCACAATTAATTGTGCCGTCTACACCAGCCTCATCTCAATCTTCATCTTCTCCATCAGAGATGAATTTTGGTCAGAGGGTATGGGAGGGATTACATAGACTTGATAAGCAGTTACGAGATATGCTGGGGATGAAATAAAGGAATAAGATGTAGATTAAGGAAATAAGCTCTTATTCCTCTCCATCTAACTTCCTTCATCTTCATCTCTTCAAGTCTTGATCTTACCCTTCAAAGTCCTTATACTTCCAGCGTATTTTTAACTCTTTCCCGTGTTACGTATCCGTCTAGCCCGTGTCGGTCGACCAAATCAGCCACGTTATCGTGTTGTTGTCACTGAACACACCAATCCGGCAAAAAAGAAATATAATGAAGTTTTGGGTAATTATTTGCCCACAGAGAAGCCAAAAAAATTGATTATTGATTTGGATCGCTTTAAATATTGGGTGAGTAAGGGTGCAAAACCCACACAAACTGTTGCCGATCTGGTAAAACGCGTTTCCTAACCTTCCTGTATGTCTGATGAAGAAAAAGTCGCTTCTGATCTCGCCTTTTTAGAATACATACTCAAAGCCATCGTCGATTTCCCTGACCAAGTGAAAGTGACACGTACTATTGATCAGTTGGGTGTTTTGCTCACGGTAGAGCTAGCTAAACAAGATATGGGTACTGTTATCGGCAAAAGCGGCCAAACCGCAAAAGCACTACGCGTACTGCTGCGTGTCATAGGTGCCAAGGAAAATGCACATGTGAATATGAAAATCCTCGACAATGACAAAAGTGAAACTCAAGAAATTTCGTTAGAATAATTTATCATAACCCCCTACTATCATGTTCCGTTATCTTGCCCAAATTGGTACATCCACAAGTACTTCCGGTTTACCTGTTGTAGATCTTTCTGTTTCCGATAGTGGCTATAGTGTCTTGGAACTGATAAATAAAGGCATTGCACTGGTGATTTTGCTTGCCGGTTTTCTCTCTATCGTATTCATGCTCTGGGGCGGTATCCGTTTCATTGTTTCCGGAGGCAAAGAAGACAAAGTCAAAAGTGCTGTTCACACAATACGTTATGCTGTTATCGGTCTTATCGTTACAATTCTATCTATCACGGTAATCAATTTGATCGGGCGCGTCTTCAATCTCCAATTGGTCAATTATCTGAGTTATGACGGCATTATCAGCACGATCAATAGTCTTTTTGCCACGACCACACCAACACGTTAGTCAATATCTCTGAGTCAACAATGAAGATATGTATTTACCTTATTTAATAACAGTAGGTAGCTCACCTAATCAACAAGGAAGCACGAATGTACTACCCACACTCCCAGGAGGAAGAGATGCTTTTACCGCTGAAGGTTTGCAAAATTTAGGTGTAACACCAGTCACTAATATTGATACAGGTGTCCTTATCAATGAAATCGTCGCGTATGCCATCATACTGGCCGGCTTTCTTTCGATAGTCTTCATGCTCTGGGGCGGCATACAATATATCGTCTCCGGAGGTAAAGAGGACAAAGTCAAAAAAGCCACAGGCACGATTCGATATGCATTAATCGGTCTGGTTGTGACCATATTATCGGTCAGTGTTATTAATTTAGTCGGACAAGTATTCAATCTTGAGCTCGCCAATTATGTGAGTTTTGATCACATTTTACAGATCATCAATAATCTCTTTGCCGGAGGATCTCGAGGTATTTCTCTTCAATAAAGAAAATGGCTGATCTTTTTTCTTTTGATATCGTTTCTGAATATAATGCTCAGGAGCTTACGAATGCCCTCGATCAAGCAAGACGTGAATTTGCTACGCGTTTTGATTTCAAAAATATTCCCGTAGAGATCACCAAAGAAAATGAAGATTTGAAGGTAACAACAGCTGATGAATATAAACTCCAGGCTGTTATTGAAGTACTAAAACAAAAATTGGTGAAACGCGGTATTTCGCTTAAGTACCTGGATCTTAGTAAAAAACATGAACCAGCAGGCAATGGCCAGGTGCGACAAATGATTCCACTCAAAAAAGGTCTAAAGCAAGAAGTGGCTAAGCCCATTGCACAAATGATTCGTGACAGTTTCCCCAAGGCCAAGGCGCAAATTCAAGGTGAAATTATTCGTGTCAGTTCCAAAGACAAAGATGAATTGCAAGCAATAATTACTTTCTTAAGAACCAAAGAAACTGCTCTAGAAGTGGCTCTCCAATTTACCAATTATCGTTAATTTTCCCTTATGAAAACTCTCAATAGTGTTTCCATGATGATTCTCTCAGTTTTTTTGTTGAGCGCTTGTACACTTTGGGAACCTGTGACTCCTCCGCCAGCTCCTACTGCTTCTCCTTATGTTTATACCCCACTCCCTAGCGTACCGGCACAATTAATTGTGCCACCTACTGCCACGCCCGTACCGGCACAAGATCTTGTGCCGCCTACACAACCCCCTTCGCCTCTTCCTCCGCTCATGCCTGTTCCACCGGTTGCTTCTGCAACGTGTATTTGGGGCTCGTGGGTGGCTGATTCAGCAAGTTTGAGCAACTACATGTCACAAATATTGACTGCAAGTCCGGCACGAGTAGCTTCCGGAAATCTACGAATCAATTTTGGTGCCGATGGCAGCTTTCACCAGCAAATAGAAAATATGATTATGACCGTAGACCTAGGTAGTGGTGGTGGCACAATGAGCATGGAAGCAAATGGTTCAATACGTGGTAGGTATTTAGGCAGCCCAGACAACACCGTGACCTTTAGTGGCTTCACTGAATCTAGATTTGATATCGGTAATATTACCGTCAACGGCATAAGCGTGAATCAAAGTCCTATGAATATAGATACGATGTTCATCAATCAGGACAGTAGAGTGAATTATCAGTGTACCGCAACGACATTAACCATGTCTTTTGAACTGCCGACTCCTACATTTGCAGGCAGAACATTTACCCTCATACTCACCAAAGTAAGTTAACAATTAATACAAAAAACCCCTTCTCGTAATGAGCTGGGGTTTTAATTTTGAACTTAGAACTTAGAATTTAGAACTATTTAAGTTCTACCGTTGCACCAACTGCTTCGAGTTTCTTTTTGAGTTCATCGCCTTCTTCTGGCTTCACATTTTCTTTGACAGGCTTTGGAGCTGAATCTACCAGATCCTTAGCTTCTTTGAGACCAAGACCGGTAATTTCACGGATAACCTTGATAACATTGATCTTTTGTTGACCAGCATTAGCCAAAATTACATCGACAGTGTCTTTCGCTTCGCCACCACCAGCGCTACCACCAGCACCACCGGCCCCAGGCATAGCAGCCATCATCATCGGAGCAGCAGCACTCACACCAAATTTCTCTTCCATGACTTTGACCAAGTCAGCAAGTTCAACTATGGAGAGTTTCTCTACCATGTCGAGGATTTTTTGTGCATCAGCACTAAGTTTTGAAGTATCGACTTCAGACATAAAAATAAGGATTAAGGATTAATAAGTAAGGAATAAGATTAATTAGCAGGCTTCTCAGATTGAGCTCGGAGTACGCGGACGAAGCCTGAAATCGGTCCGTTTATTGTCGACATAAATCCACGCAGCGGTGATATGAGCGTACCAACAAATTTTGCCAGTAATTCTTCACGACCTGGGAGACTTGCTAATGTATTTATGACAGTCGCATCAACCACTTTACCTTCTACAATACCGGAAAGAATTTTAAAATTCTCGAATTTTTTTGTCTGGCCTTTGATAGCCTTGGCCAAAGATACTTCATCGGTATATCCAAAAACCAAACCAACTGAGCCTGAAAGTGCTTTGGGATCAAAGCCCTCGATTTTATTTTCTTCAGCCATAAGACGCATAAGAGTCTTCTTGGCAATTTTGTAATCAATATCATTCGTCTTCAAGAACTTACGAAGTTTGACTGTGTCATCTACAGTAAGGCCTTGGAAGTTTACAAATATCGCTGCTTTGCTCTTCTTATAAAGATCATTGAGCTTTGTAAGTATTTCCTTTTTTTGTGCTTTGGTAACTGCCATAAGATAAAAAAATAAGCTTTGGTCGTAGACTAGCGACACAAAGCAGGAATACCCAAAAGTTTGGGGAAGTTCCGGATTGTATGTCTCAGCGGGACTTAAAGCCCCGAATCCGAATTGGTTTGGGGTCTGCCATGCACCACTCCCCTTCGATTCCTCAGGGTCGGGTTCACGGCGCTGCCTGCTATCTACGACGCGCGCACTCTAGCAAATGAGCAGAAGTATTGTCAATTAGATTGAATCCGCTAACGTGCAAGCTTCGGGTAAATTACTTCTGTTGGCGCTTGCGGATATTGTGATCAAGAATCATCTTGCGAAGGCGCAGATTCTTGGGAGTGATCTCCACCAATTCGTCATCACCGATATATTCCAGAGATTGCTCTAAACTCATATTCTTGGCGGGGGTCAAAATAATATTTTCATCACTGCCGGAAGCGCGCATATTGGTCAGTTTCTTTTCTCGGCAAGCATTCACTTCCATATCCAAGGGCTTAGCATTGCGACCGATGACCATGCCAGCATAGACCTGAGTATTGGGACCGATGAATAATTCACCACGTTCTTGAATGGCAAAGAGCGCATAGGGTCTGGTTTCACCAGCTTCAAAAGCAATCAGCGAACCATGTGGAGCAGCTTGAATGTCACCGGCATAAGGTCGGTACCCGGCAAGAAGACTAGTCATAATACCCTGTCCCTTGGTATCAGTAAGAAACTCATTTCGATAGCCGATAAAACCTCGAGTTGGAATAACAAAACTCATAATCACGCGATCACCTTCTTGCTGCATATCAGTCATTTCCGCTTTGCGTTTGCCCATTTTTTCAATGATTGCACCGGAGAATTCTTTGGGCACTTCGCAAGTCACCTCTTCATAAGGTTCCATTTGTTGACCATTTTCTTCTTTCAAGATGACCTCTGGTTTGGCTACTTGCAATTCATATCCTTCACGGCGCATTGTTTCGAGTAAAATAGAAAGATGGAGCTCCCCTCTTCCTGATACCACCCATTGATCTGCAGAATCAGTGTCATCTACACGTAAAGCCATATCAGTAAGAAGCTGTCGATAAAGACGCTCACGGATTTGGCGAGTAGTCACGAAATCACCCTCTTTACCAGCAAATGGACTGGTATTCACAGAAAAAAGCATTTTTACGGTAGGTTCTTCTACAGCGATCACCGGCAAAGCTACAGGCGCATCTTTGTCAGCAATGGTATCACCGATTTTGAGTCCTTCCATCCCAGCAATGACGACGATATCTCCCGCTGTCGCCTCATCAACATTGGTCATTTGTAAACCTTCATAGACCAAAAGTTCCGTGACTCGAGCTTTTTTAGTGTTGCCATCACGCATCATATGCATGACATCTTGAGCCTTTTTGATAGTACCGCCATAAATCTTACAAACACCAAGCTGACCTTTGTAATTGTCATATTTGAGGGCAAATACCAGAGCTTGTAGTGATAAAGTCGCATCTTTTTTTCCTTCGGGAATAGCGGTAATGATCGTATCCAAAAGTGGCATAATGTTCGTCATCTCACTCAAATCCCGTTCGAGACCAGCCTTGCCCTGAGTACCAGAAGCGTATATCACTGGGAAATTTGCTTGTTCATCAGTGGCACCTAATTCTATAAACAAATCAAATGTTTTATTGAGAACGTAATCAAGACGCGCATCTTTTTTATCGATTTTATTGATAACCACAATCACTTTGTGGCCTAATGCTAAAGATTTTTTCAGTACAAAACGAGTTTGGGGCATAGGACCTTCTTTGGCATCCACAAGCAACAAAGAACCGTCGACCATACGCAGAATTCTTTCCACTTCACCGCCAAAATCAGCATGTCCAGGAGTATCAACGAGATTGATCTTGACGTCCTTATAATGAAATGATGCATTCTTGGCGAAAATGGTAATGCCACGTTCGCGTTCGATAGCATTGGAATCCATCATTTGCTTTTGCTCTGTTCCTTCTTTTTCTTGAACCGCTTTGGTTTGTTTAAGCAAGGCATCCACTAAAGTGGTTTTGCCGTGATCTACGTGCGCGATGACTGCGATATTGCGTAAGGACTGCATACCCTGCGGGAATTAGAAATGTAAAGTTTAAAATGTAAAATTTAGGGTTCCCGCCTGCGCTATGAGCTACGGCGGGCGGGCAGAATTGGAAACCCGAAAAGGGATTGTACACTATCGGCCAATCCTAGCCAAGACAACCTAGAGGAAACTCAGGAAAAACTCAAGTTCTAAATTCTAAGTTTATTGCTGAATCAACTTTGGACTCAGAACCTAGAACTTAGAACTTATTAATGCTAATAATGAGCCGTCTTTATTTTTCCTTGTGCAATTCTTTATTTGGCTCACGCAAATACTTGAATCCTTCGCTACCAAAGTTCCTTTGGAGATTTTTGTCATTATTGGTTCGCTCGTAGAAGAAATTGTCGCTCCTATCCCCTCTCCTTCTATTTTGACTTTGGCAGGATCAATAGCCCTATCTCAAGAGAAAACAATGCTCTTTCTCATATGGTTGGCGATTCTCGGTTCTATTGGCAAAACCATAGGTGGATGGGTTTTGTATTGGATCGGTGATAAAGCTGAAGACATCATTACCAAGAAATGGGGAAAGTTTTTTGGTATCTCCCACAAACACATCGAGCATCTTGGTCAGAAATTTCACAAAGGCCACAAAGATATCATTCTTCTTACCTTCTTACGTTCACTACCTATTTTCCCGAGTGCTCCTATTTCCATCGGCTGCGGTGTTATTCGCCTACCAATAAAAGTGTATTTATTGGGAACATTTTTGGGGACAATAGTCCGAGGATTCATTTACATCTATTTGGGATACAGCGGTTTGGAAATTCTCAAAGGTTTAAGCACACACCTTGATCGTACTGAGACAATAATTCAACTGGCCATAGTCGTCATATTGGTCCTAGTTATCGCTTATAGCTATTGGAAACGACGTAAGAGTAAATTCTAAATTCTAAGTTACAAGTTT
>Ga0209431_10000418_pt1 | contig 35600 bp, 22 predicted proteins | sample RifCSP13_3_FD_184021 | JGI IMG/M metagenome (GOLD analysis project Ga0209431, IMG submission 184021) | Soil microbial communities from Rifle, Colorado - Rifle CSP2_sed 13_3 (SPAdes) (version 2) | ecosystem: Environmental > Terrestrial > Deep subsurface > Rock core/Sediment | place: Rifle... | reverse complement strand
AGTTTCGGCCCTTGCGGTTGTTCCAGGTGGTGTAGCCGAAGTCAACCCGGTACTCGAGAAGGCCAAAGCTGCGGGCATTCCAGTACTAATCGTGGACAACGACACCCCTTGGCCCGGCAAGCTGAGCTACATCGGAACTGATAACCGAGTGGGCGGAAAGCTCGCGGGGGATTACATTGCGAAAGCTCTTGGAGGCCGCGGCAAGGTAGCCATCGTCCGCGGGATTCTTGGAGTATCGTCACACGAAGACCGGGTCGCGGGCTTTCAAGAAGCTATCGCGCAGGCGCCGGGAATTCAGATTGTCACTATACAACCGGCCAATAGCGAACGCGCGTTAGCACTCACCGTCATGGAAAACATTCTTACTTCAAATCCGGATTTGAACGCCGTATTTGCTACGAGTGATCAAATGGTGCTTGGCGCAATGGAGGGAGTTGCAGCGCAGCATTTGACTGGAAAGCTTCTTGTGGTCGGGTTCGACGCGGGTAAGGAAGCCGTTCGGGCAGTGAAGTCGGGTGCGATTAACGCTGTCGTTGCTCAGTATCCGGCGAACATGGGCAAGCAGGCCGTCGAGGCCGCAATCAAGGCAATTCACGGCGAGCCGATCGCCAAGGTAATAGACACGGGCACTGCGCTTGTCACAAAAGAAAATGCCGACGAGTTTCTGAAGTAGTAATGCGAGGAAATAGATCAGGGTTGTCAGTAAACAGTGCGTCAACTCCTAAGCTGTACAAGTAATAGCTCATCTCTTCCCTCACGGTTTTGAAGCGTCCGGTGTTGCTTGAACGGAACGTATAGGGAGTGACGCTTAGACCGAGCGCATGAGCTTCCATAACAAGACTCCTATCGACGAGAGCTTTAGCCGGACCAATGCCGCTTGCGAACTGTTTCGACTCAGCGAGTCCCTTCGCCGTCAGCCAACGCGTGCGGGATTCATCGCCGACTAACAGTACCAACGCGAGCTCCGTTTTGAGCCTCCCGGATAATTTTCTCAAACTCTCCGGGCTGAAGGATTGAATGATAACAGGCGTGTGCCGCGCAGCACTCCGCTTATCAAGGCCATTTTTCTTGAGCACTTCGAGCACTAAACGCTCCATGTCAAAGCCGCGTTGACCGTAAACCTCAGGAGCTTTAGTTTCAGGATAGAGTCCGGCCCTGCTCCTAACAAGATCAATGGCTTCCTGAAACGTCGGGACTCTCGCATGCCTGAATCTCACATTGAACCAGGAGCCGGCGTCGAGTTGCTTGATTTCGCTTAGAGAGAAATCGGAGACATACCAACGTCGCGCCGGCGTTCCGCCAACGAGCTCTTCGCGATAACGTGTGGGGAAAAACTCTTTGACGTTTGTGGTGCGTTCGAGCGTCAGATCGTGGAGGCAGACAAGCACGCCGTCGCTGGTGATTTGTAGATCCTGCTCTACAAAATCGGCGCCCTGTTCAACCGCGAGTTGATAAGATTCAAGCGTGTGCTCAGGCGCGTAAGCGGATGCGCCGCGATGTGCGACCAGAATCTTCGGCGAGGCGTGTGAAAGTGTCGACTTCTTTTCGCGTTGCGCGCGTCCGAACGGAATGGTTTTCGTGGCGATGAGTCCGACACTTGCGGCGAAAAGTTTTAAGAAGCCTCTACGAGCGAGTCTCATTCGCTCTCCTTGAGTACGATGAAGAATACCCCAAACTTCAGTTTGGGGAAGTTTAGTTTCAGCCTAAGAACGCTGAGACGCGCATTCATCAGAATACCCCAAACTTCAGTTTGGGGAAGTTTAGTTTCAGCCTAAAAAGTGGCGAAGCGGATGCGAGCGTTGGTGGAAAGCAACTCGCTGAACGAGGACATGGCTCAGAAGTGTGGCCCTTCTCCCTTTCCACAGCTCATGAGAAAACCGCGCCTCGCTGGTGTGGGTTGAAATCAAACCTCCCCAAACTGAAGTTTGGGATATTGTGACAAAAGCTGCGCCCGCTTCTTTAGGCTGAAATTAAACTTCCCCAAACTGAAGTTTGGGGTATTCAGCTTTTTTCACCTGGCTGAAGCTGGGTGAGACTGAGATGGCTTTGGGTCACTTTGGATTCTCAACATCAATCCAATTCAATGTGCGCTCGATAGCCTTGTGCCAGCCGACATGACCCGCCTCTCTCTGGTCCGCGCTCCAGCGAGGTTCCCATTGCCTGTCCGCTTGCCAGTTGCGTCGCATCTCCTCTATGTCGCTCCAGAATCCAACCGCCAGCCCGGCGGCATAAGCCGCTCCGAGTGCGGTGGTTTCCGCAACGACGGGCCGTACAACAGGCACACCCAGAATGTCTGCCTGTAGTTGCATCAACGTGTCGTTAACCGTTGCGCCACCATCTACCTTCAAGATCTCTAACTTGACGCCGGAATCTTTCACCATCGCGTCGAGCACGTCGCGAGTTTGGTAACAAATAGCTTCGAGTGTCGCACGAGCGAGATGTCCCTTGTCGTTGAAGCGCGAGAGTCCGACGATGCAGCCGCGCGCATCGGAACGCCAGTAGGGTGCGTAGAGCCCTGAGAAGGCCGGCACAAAATACACACCGCCATTATCCGTAACCGACTTGGCAAGACCTTCTATTTCCTGGGCTTGTTTGATAATCCCGAGTTGGTCCCGCAGCCACTGTACGGCGGAACCTGTCACCGCTACAGACCCTTCGAGCGCGTAGCTGGGACGCCCCTTACTAAATTGGTAGCAAACCGTAGTAAGCAATCCGGCATGCGAGGGCACAATGTTCGTGCCCGTGTTGAGAAGCATGAAGTTGCCGGTGCCGTAAGTATTCTTCGCTTCGCCGGGCGCGAAGCAGACCTGCCCAACCGTTGCTGCTTGCTGATCGCCCAGGTCTGCACATAAAGGAACTTCGCCCTTTACGGGACCGGTACGCAGCGTCATGCCATAAAGGTTTGAATCTGAAGAAGGACGAACAGTGGGCAGCATGGAGCGCGGAATGTTGAAGATATCGAGCAGTTCATCATCCCAATCAAGAGTTTCGAGATTGAAGAGCATCGTGCGGCTGGCATTTGTTACATCAGTAATGTGTGCTCCGCCCTTCTTGCCGCCCGTCAGATTCCAGATTACCCAGGTGTCTATGTTGCCGAAGATCGCCTCGCTTCGCTCAGCAGCAGAGCGTGCCCCCTCGACGTTCTCCAGTATCCATTGAATCTTGCCGCCGGAAAAATAGGTCGCTGGCGGCAATCCCGCTTTCCTTCGAATGGTTTCGCCTGAGCCAACTTGTTCCAGTTTGCGCATGATGCGGTCAGTACGCGTGTCCTGCCAGACGATGGCGTTGTAGAGTGGTTCACCAGTTTTGGGATTCCAGACGACAGTGGTTTCGCGTTGGTTGGTGATACCGATGGCGGCGAGGTCTTGCGCCGTGAGGTTGGCTTTGGAAAGGGCGCCTTCAATTGTCTCGCTGGTGCGCTGGTAAATCTCCACCGGGTCGTGTTCGACCCAGCCAGCCTGCGGCAAAATCTGCGCGTGTTCCAGTTGATGACGGGCTACTTCGCGCCCGGCGTGATCAAAAACCATGAAGCGCGTGCTCGTGGTGCCCTGGTCCACTGCGCCGACGAATCGAGTCATGAATGGCTGCCTCCTAATCAGAATCCAATAATCGTGAAAAGACCCGCTCCGATAACGCCGCCGATTAGAGGCGCGCTGACCGGAATCCACGCGTAACCCCAGTCGCATTTTCCCTTGCCGGCAATCGGCAGCACAGCGTGAGCCAGACGCGGCCCCAAATCGCGGGCCGGATTAATCGCGTAGCCGGTTGGTCCGCCCATGGAAAGACCGATTCCCCAGACGAGAAAGCCGACCAGAATTGGTTGTATGCCCTGACTGAAGACAAGCGAGAGATCGATGCCCGTGGGCGTTGTCAATTTCTGTGCGTTAGCGGCAATCGCCAGAATACCGAAGAGCAGAATCGCCGTGCCCATTACTTCGGCGATGAAGTTTGAAACAGGGCGTCGAATTGCCGGCGCGGTACAAAACACAGCCAGCTTGAGTTCCTCGTTCTCCGTCTCCGCAAAATGCGGCAGGTATAGCATCCAGACGATCACCGCGCCGAGAAACGCCCCGACCAGTTGAGCGAGTATGTAGCCGGGAACTTGTCCCCAGGGGAATGAGCCAACCGCAGCGAGCGAGATTGTGACCGCTGGATTAAGGTGCGCGCCGCTGATACGCCCGACGCTAAAAATGGCAATGATGACTGCCAAGCCCCAGGCTGTGGTGATCACCATCCAACCGCCGTGTTGTCCTTTTGATTTGTTCAGCAACACGTTGGCGACGACCCCATCACCGAGAATCAACATAATCATCGTGCCTATGACTTCCGCCAGATAGATTTTCATTTCAGCAAACCTCACAAATTGACACTTCGTTTCCGCCTTGCTATTAACGCTCGTGTCTAGTTTAGCGTGATTTGGTGTGATTTAGTGGATCGTATTCCGCACACAAGAGAGATCCACGAAAGCACACGAAACGGCACGAACAAGAGTCTCTGTAAAGTCATAGCATGACCCGCACGTCCAAACTTGCGAACCTCGAGGGTGAGCCCGCCGATGTCTTGATTATCGGCGGCGGTATCATCGGCGCAGGCATCGCTCGTGATGCAGCTCTTCGCGGCCTCCGCGTCGCTCTATTCGAAAAACGCGATTTCGGCAGCGGCACTACTGCCGGATCGACGCGCCTCATTCATGGTGGCCTGCGATACCTGCAGATGCTTGATTTCGGGCTGGTGCGTATGGACCTGCGCGAGCGCGAAACGCTTTTGCGCATTGCGCCGCACCTTGTGAAGCCGCTCGAGTTCATCATGCCGTTCTACGGCAGCAGTTTGTTGTACCGCTGGAGAATGAAGATGGGCATGACGCTTTACGACTTGCTGAGCTATGACAAGAGCCTGCCACGTTATCGTTTTCTCAGTGCCGGGGAACTTAAAAAGAGCGAACCGAACCTGCGCCAGCAAGGCTTACAGGGAGCGGCAGCTTATTTCGACGCGCAAGCCAATTCGCCTGAGCGATTGTGTCTTGAAAACATCATTGATGCCTCAGAACACGGCGCGCAGACGTTCAACTATACCGAAGTCGCCGGAGCCTTGCGCACGGCCGAGCGGATTGACGGCGTCCGGGTCCACGATCTATTGAGCGAAGGCCGGAGAGAAGTCTGCGTCAAAAGCCGGGTTGTTATCAACGCTTCGGGGGCATGGTTTGACCGTGTGGCACGTAATCTAACCAATCCCTCAAGTGCGGCGACCTCGCCCAGGGATCAAATCCGCACGACGAAGGGCGTGCACATCACTTGCCCACCGGTTACCAACCGTGCCGTCGTGGTCTTCTCTTCCGTTGACGGCCGCTTGATGTTCGTTATTCCCTGGCTAAATTATAGCTGGATCGGGACAACCGATACTGATTTCACGTGCGATCCGGCGACGGCTCATGCAACTTCAGAAGACGTTGACTACATGCTCCGCTCCGTGGCGGAGTATTTCCCGTCGCTCGATACGACGCGCATCTATTTCAGTAATGCTGGCGTGCGCGCCCTGGTCAAAGAAGAAGGCTCAGAATCATCCGTTTCCCGTAAGCATCGCGTCACGGACGGCGCGGGTTCGGGCGCGGAAAATCTGATTTCTGTGCTTGGCGGAAAAATCACTGGTTATCGCGCCATCGCAGAAGAGGTGGTTGACATAGTTTGCGCGAAACTAAATGTCGACGCGCATTGTTTGACGGCTCGCAACCCACTTCCCGGTGCGCGCAACGAACTGATGCCCGGTGATGTGTCTTCTGCCGGACTAAAGGATGAGACTATTGCACACCTCTTTGGTCTGTACGGCAACCGCGCACGCGATGTCATCCAGCTCGCTACTTCAGACGAGCGTTTACGCGAACCACTTTCCACATGTGCGCCTGACGTTGCGGCGCAAGTCGTGTTTGCGGCCCGCAATGAGCAATGTTCGAGGCTGGTTGATTTTCTGTTACGCCGCACGTTGCTCGGATTCAGCCAGGATCAGGGATTGAGCGCAGCAGCAGCTGCCGCTTCGTTGCTAGCGCAGGAGCTTGCGTGGACGCCTGCGCGCACGGCCGCGGAGATCAGTCTGTATGAGGAGTACATCTCCACAACACAAGCCTTCCGCAACAACGCAACCAGTCTAGAGTCTGGAGTCTAGAGTCTAGAGTCTAGAGTCCGAAAAACTACGGACTGGAATTACGATGTGAAAACACAGATTGATTTGCGACTCAAACTGGAACCCCCGGTTCTCGACTCCAGACTCCAGACTCTAGACTCCAGACTCCAGACTCTAGACTCTTCGTCTCACTCCCCATTTCCTGTTTGGCTGCGCGCCCATGACAAATACGAGCGTTGAGCCATTGACAATATCGGCGTGACTAATAAATGGCTCCTTTAATGGTTTTCCGTTCAGTGTCGCAGACTGAATATATTTGTTCTTCAGAGACGCATTCTTCGCGATGACCGTAAATGTCCCTTTCTTATAAGGCTTATCTAACGTAATCGAGGCCTTTGCAAATAGAGGGCTACCTGTGGCGTAGACTGGACTGCCCGGCGTTACTGGATAGAACCCCATTGCACTGAAGATATACCAGGCAGACATTTGTCCACAGTCGTCGTTGCCACTTAAGCCATCGGGTGCGTTCTGATAGTTCAAGGTCATCGCCTCCCTGACTCGCTCCTGAGTCTTCCAGGGCTGACCGCAATAGTCATATAAATAGGTATAGTGGTGGCCCGGTTCATTACCGTGTCTATAGTGGCCTCCCGCGAAGTTCTCATCCAGTTTGGCCGCGAATTGCTGCTTACCTCCCATTAAGGTGATCATGCTGGGAACGTCTTGCATGACACAGAACAAATAGGTCCAGGGACTTCCCTCCGTAAATCCTGGCTTCCTCTCTTCGCGTGACGACCAACTCTCCTCGTCCCAGGTCCCATCGGCCTTTTTCGGTCTCATGAAGCCCTGCACGGGGTCGTAAAGATTTTTATAGTTCTGACTTCTTTTCATAAGCAGTTCATAGTCGTCCATCTTGCCCATGGCTTTGGCGAGTTGTGCGACGCAGAAATCGTCGTAGGCAAACTCCAACGTGCGCGAGACTGACTCATCCGTTTTATCTATAGGAACGTAACCAAGAGACTTGTACCAGGTTAAGCCTCCTCTGGCTTCGTATGCGGTCCAGGGCGCGCGGTCAGCCCACCTGTTGGTCGCATCTCCGTCCGGCGGAGTCATCGCGTCTTTGAGTGTTGCAGCGTAGGCCTTGTTGAGATCGAAACCTCTGATTCCCTTGACATACGCATCAGCTATGACACTGTCAGCATGTGTCCCGATCATGATGTTGCTATAGGTGGGATTGGGCCACTTCGGCATCCAGCCGCCTTCATCGTACATCTGCAAAAGAGAGGTAATCATGTCGGGCACCCTGCCGGGCTGGATCAGCAAAAGTAATGGATGCTCCGCCCTAAAGGTATCCCAGAGCGAGTAGTCGTTGTAAGAAACCCCATTGTGAACACGGTCGTCGAAGGCGCTGTAATACCGTCCATACTCTGAGAAGACTCTTGGAAACAACAGAGCATGGTACATCGCAGTGTAAAAGTTAACTCTGTCATCTTTAGAGCCACCCCATATCCTTATTTTATTTAGTGCCTCATTCCAAACACGCCGCCCTTCAGTTTTGACGCCGTCGAAATCCCAGTCAGGAATCTCTCTTTTCAAGTTATCTCTGGCTTGCTCAATGCTGATGAACGAGGTGCCAATCTTAACCTTGACCTCTTCCCCGTATATCGTAGGAAAAGTTGCGTAACCGCCCATGCGATGACCGGTTTGTTGCTCCCTGGCGGAATGAATACTGTCATCCTCCCACGTTCCAAAAGAGGAAAAGGGCTTGCTGAACTGAATTACAAAATAGCCCTTGAAGTTGGGCAGTGGTGGGCCCAACTCGGCAGACATCCGGTCCGGGTTGTAGCCAATGATCTCCTGATCCTTAGGATTGATCTGCACAAACCCCTTGAATTGCTGCGAACGACTGGCAGTGACAACGACATTAGAAGTTTGTGAGGCGGGGAACGTTAGCCTCATGAATCCCGCGCGGGTTGTTGCAGTTAGCTCAATTTTGAGCTGCCTGCCTGCGTCATTCAGCTTCACGGAATAGTAGTTGGGGGCGGATACCTCATCCTGGTGCCGGTAAGGTAATTTCCGCGAGGTCTTCAGTTCTCCGGTTGAGGGCATCAAACTGACGTAACCATAGTCACCCATCCAGATCGCTGGCTGATGAGTGCCGAGGAAACCCTCTATAGTCGTGTCTTTATAGTTGTATGGACAAACACTTATCTTGTTCTCCCTGGTCATGGGCGTCCAATGTGTCATGCCGAAGGGTGTAGCAACACCCGGTATCATCCCGCCGTAGTCGTTTTCCGTCGGACCCGTAGTGCCAATCATTGGATTGACATCATCAATCGGCTCTTGTGCTACGAAGAGTGACACGCTGAGATCAGAAGTGAAACAGATAATGAGTAGAGTTGCTATGACGGACGTCAGTTTAGACTGAGCGGCAAGCCACATAACCATATTCACCTGCTGAACAAGATAGAAGTGATTGGCTGCCATTAAACCGCTCCATGTAACTTTTGTCGAGTAAGAAGGAGCGAATGACTTGGGCCATGCTCTCGGAGCGAGTAGAATGAAGCGCGGATCCGGCCGAGTACAGTATGATCTCCATGATCTCCAGCCATCGTAAATGGTCGAGTTGGCCTATGGCCGTAGCTTTGACCTTGGTGCCGCATCTTGTCTTTTCGCCTTTCCGCGCAACCAATAACCTGGTTGTTGCGCAGACAATGCCGGATACTCGGCAGTTCTATAGCCGGCTTGCCTACTTTCATGCACCAATCAACTTTCAAGACACGGAGGTGCGAGGGGAATCGCAGGACGAGGGGAATCGGTCAAGTGTGAACCAGCCCATCCAACGCCGGGGCGATTACATGAACCGCTTTGATTTTGATGGCGATAGGAACGGGTTGAACAATTGGGCCAACTTCGCCGCGCGCCCGCCGGATGCTTATCGGAAAGACGAACGAGCGCGGGCTTATATGTACTACAGTGTGGTCGAGACAGCCACTCACTACTTCATCGTCTACTGTTCCTACCACGCGCAGGACCGCGAGCCGCGCTGCAGCGATGGCGAGTGTCACGAGAATGACCTTGAAGGCGGACTCCACATGGTCAAGAAAGGGCCAGAAAACGGTGGCATGGGTACGCTCTGGCTGATGATGTATCTGGCGCACGATGATTGGTTCACTTACCTGACGCCTGCTGGGCGGGCCGCCGGCATCCGGCTTGGTGGCAAGCCGCCGCACGAAACAGCAGAGAAAGCGCAACATTCTAACTCTGGTTTCATCTACGATGTGGTTTGGGCCGGCATTACACCCGCTGAAAAATTACTCATACCGCGCGACCCGCATGTGCCCGCCGATCCCGATGCGCCGGCCGGCACCGTCTTTAGGCCCACAACCTGGCAGGAACCGTGGGGCCATGGCATGTACGGTTGGCCGGGTCGAGACGCTAAGTCTCCGTATGATCGGTATCGCAAGCCGGAATACCCCTGGACCAATGGATTTATAAATGGTGATGGCGTGATCTACTATCCAAGCACAAAGGCGGGCATTCCGGATTATCACCAGCTAGTCGACACGGTGCCTTACGCGCTGATTGACATATTCGAATCAGACGGACTCTGGGACCGGCGCGAGCATATTGATTGGAACATGGACGGCTGCGGCGGAGGAGCAAAAGGAACGTTAAATTGCACGTGGGGATATTTTGGTGGTTTTCGTGGTGACCGGTGGGGCGTGGATAAGGCCAATGCGCCGTGGCGCTGGGATCATCTTGAGGATAATCTGCCGCCGGGGATGCAATCGTTTGATCCACTTCGTTTGATCGAAGAGTACAACAACCTTGATGCTGTTTCTGCAAATCAGTTAAGCCGCGCGTACACGCAAAATCGTTATCTTGGCATTCCCAGCGCGACGCGACCCGACCGCCCGCCGCCGATAGCCGATGCCGGAGCTCGGATGCTTGTTGTGAAGCCTGGGGAAACCTTTGTCTTAGATGGCAGCCGCTCGCGTACGGGGGATTTGAATGGTCGAGGCCATCTGCTTTACCGGTGGGAATCGGCAAACGAGGGTTGGGAACAACAAGGTTGGGATCAACCCCGGCTAAGAAAAATGCTGACTCGCGAAGGTTCCTATCGAGTAAAGCTCACTGTGAACGATGGAGACCACGCAGCCAGCGATGAAATGAACATAGTGGTCAGTTCGCGCAAGTTGTTCTTTGATGATTTTCAAAGCGCCTCTTCGCAGCCACAATGGCGCTTCCTGGGCCAGACCTGGCAGCAGAAGGATGGGCAGCTGATTTTAAAGCGGCCAGGCGGCGGGTTGAACGCGGCGTTGATGACGGATCAAGATTATCCTGGCACGATGATAGTCGAGACGCTGATGCGGTTGGACCTATTATATCCGGAGGCTAGTGCGCCCTTTGGTGTTGGTGTTGCCTACCCGTCCGCTCCGGGAGGCCAAACAGAATTGCTCTTTGGCTTCGTTGGTACACGGCGAATCGACACGATGCGCGATCCTAAGCGCAATCATCTGACCGAGCTCGCCTTCTACGAGGTGAATGCTCAGAAACGCACGCGATTAGGCACGGAGATACTACGCTATCACGACGCTTCCGGCGGGCGGTATCAGCTGGGCAGCTGGTATCACGTCAAGCTGTTAGTGGACGGCGGGCATAGCCTGAAAGCAAAAGTATGGCCGCTTGACACAGCAGAGCCGGATTGGATGTATAGCTTGATGTTGGAACAATCCCAGCTCGGTCCAGCAGTGCCGCTGATGGCAGCGAGCACAGGCACAAATGGCGAAGCGGCGTTCGATTATTTTCTGGTGTCCGTTCAATAAGCTGTTCGTACGAGAAACTAATCATACTTGCGGGCAAGACCGTTGGATAATGGCCTCAAAATTCGTGCTCGCCGGCAGGGTCCCGAAGGCTAGACCAGTGGAGTCAGTTAGACGTGAGGCGCAAAAAGCATCAGCTATCTCAGTGGGTGCGTGTTGGACCAGAAGTGAACCTTGTAATCCGAGCGCGAGAAGTTCAGTTAGTCGACGTGCTCGGATTTCAAGCTGACTAAGGTCTGAAAATTCACTTTCAAGCCTGGTTGTGAAATTGTCAAAGTGGTGGTTCCCACCGCAGCCGGCGCGAATCTCCTGCAGGGTCACCTCCAGAGTGCTGGCGTCTCGCTGCACGGCGCGGAGTAGATCCAGGCACTGCACGTTACCTGACCCTTCCCAGATGGAGTTAACTGGTGCATCGCGATACAGACGCGGTAGGGGCGACTCTTCGATGTAACCGGTGCCGCCCAAACACTCAAGCGCTTCGGCAACTACCGGTACGGCGCGTTTGGTGATCCAGTACTTTCCGGCGGCGGTAGCAAGGCGGGTGAACTTGCGTTGAGCCTCGTTCTGTGGCGACTCGTCGAACCCTCGCGCCAAGCGCAACGCTAGAGCGGTTGCTGCTTCAACTTCCAGGCACAGATCAGCCAGCACGTTGCGCATCAGCGGTTGATCCAACAACCTCTTGCCAAAGGCATAGCGGAACATTGCGTGGTGCGTTGCCTCTGCCACGGCGCGGCGCATGGTTGCCGCCGAGCCAAAGGCACAGTCCAGCCGCGTATGCCGAACCATCTCGATTATCGCGGGCACGCCGCGCCCCTCTTCACCAAGAAGGCGAGCCCATGCACTATGAAACTCGACTTCGCTCGAGGCGTTAGAACGATTGCCAAGTTTGTTTTTCAGCCGTTGCAGGAGGAAACCATTGCGCGTGCCGTCTGGTCTCCAACGTGGTAGCAAGAAGCAGGAGAGCCCTTTGTCAGTTCTGGCTAGAGTAAGGAACGCATCGCACATCGGAGCTGAGCAAAACCACTTGTGACCCGTCAGTTCGTATTCTCTGCCCTCACCCGTCTTACCCAACGGGACCGCACGAGTCGTATTACTCTGGACGTCCGAGCCACCTTGTCGTTCAGTCAGCGCCATCCCGAATAAGACGCCGCTCTTCGCCTGTGCCGGGACTGACCGCGGATCGTACTCGTTAGAGAGGACGAGCGGCAGCCACTCGGCCGCCAATTCGGGCTGCAATCTGAGCGAGGGTACAACGGCAAACGTCATCGTAAGCGGGCAACTCGATCCCTCGTCCACCTGGTGCCGCAGCATGTTCAATGCGGCGCGTACAACATGAGCGCCAGGGCGTGCATTGGTCCAGGGTAGGGAATGATGTCCACCGGCAATACCGATGCGCATTAACTCATGCCACGCCGGATGAAACTCAACTTCGTCAATTCGGTGTCCAAAGCGGTCGTGCGTGTGCAAGACGGGCAGGTAGCGATTCGCGAGTTCGCCCAAGCGAAGTGTTGCAGCTTGGCCCATTAGGGCGCCGAACGCGCTCGACTGGCTTTCACCCCAAGCGCCGCCCTCACGCCGCAACGATTCCTGCAACTGCGCATCGTGGGCGAACAGGTTGTAGTCTTCCAGTGGTGGCGGTTGATTAGAAACCTCGTCGGGCGTTCGATTTGAGTTAGGGAACGAGGGTTCAGGCATCAGGGTCTTATGCGATCAAATTTCTCAAAAGCAAACCACCTGCAAGATGATAGTCTCACAGGTGGTTCTGTGGTTTACGCCGGGAACACACTTATGCATGCTTCTCCGCGGCCATTGCCCGACGCGCTCTCTTGCTTGTTGATTCTGCGTAGCTCGTGCTACGGGGCGATACGAGTCATCTGCAGGGCAACGAGCTGCCAATTCCCGCTGCGCTTCACCCACACTTGTGTTGTGCGGTACTGCCCGCTGGCATCTTGCCCACTATACTGTGCCTTCAATGTTGCGAGGCTAGTCACTACTCCGGTGTCCCCGTAGACGCGGATCTTTTGGTCACTAGCTTCGATGGAGTCGAACTTGTCGGCGCCGGACTGGATGTTTGCCACGCGCTGCGTCTTGGAGAGGACATCCCCGCGTGCGTTAGTGGAAGTCAAGTCGTCTGCCCAGATGCGGTCGAGCTTAGTCATGTCTTTGCTCTTCAACGCGTCGATATAATTGTTGACGACTTGCGTCAACTCTCGTTCGGCGCTGCTGAGGGCCACCTGCTCAGCCGCAGGTTTCGTTTCTTTAGTCTGCTTTTCCGGCGTTTGGCCAAGAGCGAGAGCCGACGCCGCTACCAATAGGACGGCGATTCCGAAAATACGTGTCATGGAAATGCTCCTTTCGGAAAGTGAATACAAATCGGGTTGGTGTGAGGTGCTTCTATAACAAATCTTGCGAGGAGTCAATCCGTTAACACAAGATTGGAGGAATGCGCTCGAGAAGAGTTTGTCCTGCTGAATTTAAGCCTGCCCCGATCGACACCATCGGCTAAATGGATGCCGGCCTCTCGCTAACCTCCGTCATCAACTAATTGCGGCAAACCAGCGACCTCAGTGATCGGACGGACTTCCACCACTCCGATGCGCGCTCCTGGAATTTGCGCAGCGATATGAATTGCCTCGTCGAGATCTCTGGCATCGATCATGAAGTAAAATTTGACTGCGTAAGGAATATTCCAGACATCTGTTCAGGAAACCGTTGCTAAAACGAATTTTTGTCGCGTGTGTCGATTTGAGCACCCGCTATTCGACTTACCAATGGGGACTAGATGTTCTTCCCCTTTTTTGCAACGGGAAACCTGAGAGCGCAGGCATCCTTGCCTGCCTTCAGTGCCTGTTTGTCATACTGACATTACGAAATTTGACAGGAATTTCACAACTTTTGACTGGCAACCAGCGTAAGTGTCATCAGATGGCACAAATAATTGTTTTTTGCTCGAACGAGTGAGGACACTTTTATGCTCAAGGTATACACCCGGAGATTAGGGGGCGTAACAGTCCTATGTCTTCAAGGCCAAATAGTAACCGGCGAAACCTCAACTTTGCGTGATGCCGTGCTTTCGCAATCAGAGCCCAGCGTCATAGTACTCGACTTGTCACGAGTGAGCAGGATCGACGCCGGTGGCTTAGGTGTTTTACTGGAACTACGCGGGCAGACTCTCTCAAGACATATTGAGTTCAGACTAATGAATGTCACCAAACTGGTCAGGAAGGTGCTTGAGATGACACGCTTGGATTCTGTCTTCCAGCTCTCGTCTGCGGAGAATGTTGTAGCTATGCAAGGCCCGGCAGCCGCTGCTCTCCAACTTGCGCCTTGCGCTTAGGCGTTATGCTGAAATCTGTGTTTCTTCGCCTTACCTGGTCTGAATGTCACCAACAATAAACTCAGAGCTGTTTCTCAAAAAGTTGAAGTCTTACCGTTCGCCAGTGGAACTCAAGAAGATTCAGCGTTACTTCAGATCCGGCAACGAGGAGTTTATCGGTTGAGAGGCCCATCGTTAGAACTTCAATTGAAAGAGGAAAAACCATGCAACTGAATCCATATCTAAACTTCAACGGCCAATGCGAGGCTGCGTTCAAATTCTACGCCCAGGTTCTCGGCGGCAAAATCACTTTCTCGATGACGTGGGGTGAAATGCCTGGCGCGGACCAATTTCCCGCGGAGTCGCACAAATTAATAATGCACACGACGCTGAGTGTCGGTGACGAAGTATTGATGGGTGCCGATGCGCCTCCTGGGCGTTACGAACAGCCAAAAGGTATTAACGTGTCGCTTCATCTCAAAGATATCAGTGAGTGTGAACGCATCTTCAATGCATTGGCTGAGAAGGGAAGCGTGACCATGCCATTTCAGGAGACGTTCTGGTCGCCCGGTTTTGGAATGTGTGTCGATCAGTTCGGCATTCCGTGGATGGTCAACTGCGAGCAAGCCGCGTGATTTCGTGGATCCCTTCCATCAACTAGCTGCAACCAAAAAGGTTCGGGAAACGTAGCACTTTTAGGGTGGTTTGCGTGATCCCGGGATGAAGATGATAATTGTAACATCCGCCCGAGGAGTAAGGACGTAAGAGACTAATTGCTGGCCGGCGGCTACGCCAAGGCTAGAAATCTAAGGCCATGCCAGACGATATACGAAGATCTTCCCATCTTGTTAAGGTGCTGTCGCTAGTCGGACTATCGGCCGTCCTCTTGGCCGGTTGTGTGAACAGGGCCCAGCAGAACTTCGAGAGACCGCCAGCGCCGGTATCGGTCACTACGGCAGTTACCCAGGACGCGCCAAGCTATTTGGATGCAATCGGCAAGACCGTTGCCCGGGAAGTGGTTTCCATTCAGCCGCAGGTCTCAGGGCGCATAGTTAAGATTCATTTCACTGACGGGGCTGACGTTAAGAAGGGTGACATGTTGTTCACCATCGACACGCGTCCATTCGAAGCAAATGTCCGGCAAGCCGAGGCAAACCTATCCAGAGACGCTGCCCTGAAGAAAGAAGCGGAAGCGAACCTCGTGCGAGACATCGCGCAGGCGAAATGGGGAGAAATTCAAGTAAAGCGGTATGGGGCATTAGTCGAACAGGGCGTCGTTCCCCGCGAGCAGTACGAACAGTTGCGAACTAATGCCGACTCTCTAAACGCAGTCGTCGAGGCCGATCGTGCCGCAGTGCGCAGTGCGGAGGAAAGAATCAAAGTGGATGCAGCGGCGATTGCGAGCGTCAAAGTGCAACTCAGTTACTGCTACATTCGCTCGCCCATTGATGGACGCGCCGGTCAGCGGCTCGTGGACATTGGGAACGTTGTCAATCCCGGCGGTTCCGGAAACGACTCTTCTGGCAATGGTAATTCCTTGCTGGTAATTCAGAAACTGGATCCAATCTATGCTGACTTCACAATCTCTCAGAATGAGTTGACAACAGTGCAGCGGCAGATGCGCGAGGGGACACTCAAAGCTGAAGTTCGTCTACCAGATGACCCCGGCAATCCAGTCATGGGCCAGCTCACCTTCCTCGACAATGCCGTGCAGAACACGACTGGAACAGTAAATCTGCGCGCCACAATTCCCAATACAGGACTTCGCTTTTGGCCCGGCCGCTTCGTCAATATCCGGCTCGTATTGCGCATGATTTATGGAGCGGTACTCATCCCTGCCTCCGCGCCGCAAATGTCAGCCAAGGGACAATTCGTTTACGTTGTGAAGCAGGATTCGACCGCCGAGCAGCGGGCCGTGTCACTGGGCCAGCGACTAGGAGAGCTGGTCGTGGTTGAAAAGGGCGTTAGTGCTGGCGAACTGGTTGTCACTAATGGCCAGTTGGGCGTGACGCCGGGGGGCAAGGTCCGCGTTGAGCAGCCTCTCGAAGCGGGCAGTCCAGCCCCAACGAATAACGACGCGAAATAATGAATCTCTCCGAACCATTTATCCGCAGGCCTGTCATGACTGCTGTGTTAACGCTTTCAGTAGTCGTGTTTGGGATACTGAGCTACTTTCAACTACCGGTTAATGACCTGCCCGCAGTGGATTACCCCGTCATTCTGGTGACGGTCAGTTACCCGGGCGCTAGTCCGGACACGGTGGCAAACAACATCGCCACGCCGCTCGAGCGCCAGTTCATGCTGATAAATGGGCTGGAGGTTGTTACCTCACAGAGTATCCAAGGCCTGGCAACCTTCACTCTTCAGTTCGCACTCGAAAAGAACATTGATGCTGCTGCGACCGACGTGCAGACTGCACTCTCGCAGGCTGCCGGCACTTTACCGCTAGACTTGCCCTCGCCACCGACGTACTCCAAAAGCAATCCTAACGATCAGCCGATGTTTTACATCGCGCTGACCAGCGACTCCGTAACGCCGGGACAACTTTACCAATACGCGAGTACGCAGGTGGGCCAACGAATCAGCATCTTGCCTGGCGTCTCTCGGGTGAGTGTTTACGGCACCAAATCGGCCATTCGCATCAAGGCCAACCCTTCAGCAATGTGGGCTCGGGGTATTTCGATCGATGACTTGAGTGCGGCCGTCAGGAATGGAACCAGCTACACCGGAGCGGGCCAGTTAGACAGTAGCGCCGGCACAGAGATACTTCGGCCGCGCGGTCAATTGGAAACTGCTGAAGAGTACAGCAATTTGATCGTAGGGGGCGCGAGCGGCTCGCCCATTTATCTGCGCGATGTAGCTGCGGTCAAGGATTCGGTTGAGGACGAGCGTATAAGGATGACGTTCTGGGCGCGCGGGTATTCGGTGCCAGCGACAACAGTGATTTTGGCCGTCGATCGCCGCGCCGGCGCGAACGCAGTTGAAGTGTCGAAAAGCATCTGGGCAACGCTGCCGCTTATCAGCACTGAGCTTCCCGGTTCCATTCTTGTTACGCCACTTTATGATCGATCGCAGGCCATCGTCCATTCAGTTAGCGATGTTCAGGTAACGCTCTTGATCGCCTTTGGCCTGGTCGTTATGGTCATCTTCGCTTTCCTTGGGCGAGCGACTGACACACTGATTCCGGCGGTTGCGCTGCCTCTCTCGCTGCTCATAACGTTCATCGCGATGCGCATTCTGGGCTACAGCATCGACAACCTGTCGTTGATGGCCTTGACCCTGGCGATCGGCTTTCTGGTAGACGACGCAATAGTATTTTTGGAAAACACTGTGCGTCGGATGGAACATGGAGAACCAGCCTTAGAAGCAGCGCTCAGCAGCACGAAGGAGATCAGCTTCACCATCCTCTCGATGACGATTTCGCTGGCTGCTGTGTTTATCCCGCTCGTCTTCATGTCTGGCCTGGTTGGTCGGATCTTTCGGGAATTCGCCATCACTATTGTTGTCTCGATTTTTGCGTCAGGCCTCGTGTCGTTGACGCTTACCCCTCTGATGTGTGCGCGACTGCTCAAAGAGCGCGGAGAGGGCTCGAAGAAGACCTGGATGGAACGAGTAATCGGCAGCATTGAGAAGCGCGTGCTCGCATTTTATGGAGCATCGCTGTGGTGGTTTCTGCGGCGCCGCTGGATCTCACCGACGATCTGGGTTGTATGTCTGGTTGGCACGATCGCGCTCTTCATACTGGTTCCGAAAGCTTTCCTGCCAACAGGGGACAGCAGCCTCTTTTTCGGGGCCTTCATCGCTCGCGAAGGTTCCTCGCCCGAACAAATGCACGCCCTGCAGGATCGAGTGGAGGAAACTCTGCACCAGGATCCGAATGTCCTTATAGATTTTACATTAACGGGAGTTACGGGATTCTTGGCGTCAAATCAGGGGATGATGGTTAGCTTCCTCAAGCCTCCCAAAGAGCGTGTGCCAATCGAGCAGGTGACCGCGGAAATCATGGGTAAGATGAACTCGATTCCTGGGATCTTTACATTCCTGCGCCCGTATCCAGTTTTGGAGATTAGCACGGGAGCCACCAACCAGAATCAAGGCCAATATGCCTTTGCGGTGTCTGGCGCAAATCCTGCTCAAGTCTACGATGTAGGCCTGAAGCTGATGGACAAACTCCAGCAGTATCCGGGGTTTCTTACTGTATCCTCCGACTACTATAACAATACTCCCGGCCTCGATATTGACCTTCGTCGCGATCAGGCAAAGACGTATGGTGTTTCTGAGGCGCGGATCCTTACCTTGCTGCGTAATGCGTATTCCCAGAATTACCTCTACTTGATCAAAAGGCCCGAGGACCAGTACCAGGTTATTCTGGAGATTGAAGACACGGCCAGGGAAAACCCCGAGGACCTCTCGTTGCTTTACATACGGTCCGATGATGGCCAGCGCCTCGTACCTCTCGGCGAGTTAGTGACATGGAAATCAACTCTTGGCCCGCAAACGGTGAACCACCTTAATCAGTTCACCAGTATGACGCTCTTTTTCAATCTCAAGCCCGGCGTGGCCCTTGGCGATGCCACAAATTTCATCCACAAGACGGCGGCAGAAGTCGTGCCGCCCACCGTGCGCGGGGAGTTGCAAGGCGAGGCTCAGACCTTCAGCAATACAGTCAGCAGTTTGACTATGCTCATGGTGCTCGCTGTGTTTGTGATGTACGTGATCCTGGCGATCCTTTACGAAAGTTACGTGCACCCATTGACGGTACTTTCAACACTTCCCACTGCCCTTGTCGGCGGCTTGCTGACGCTGATCTTGTTTGGCCAGGAGGCATCGCTCTATGCTTTTGTCGGCATGTTCATGCTTATGGGGATCGTAAAAAAGAACGGGATCATGATCGTCGACTTTGCGCGTCAGCGCGTTGACGCCGGTGAAGCGGCGGAAAAAGCAATTCACGACGCCAGCATGGATCGCTTTCGCCCAATCGTGATGACCACGCTCGCTGCGGTCTTCGGCGCGCTGCCAATTGCATTGGGTTTTGGCGCTGATGGCTCTTCGCGAAGACCGCTCGGCCTAGTCGTTGTGGGCGGCCTAGTGGTCTCCCAATTCATTACTTTGTACATCACCCCGGTGATCTACCTTTACCTGGAGGACTTTCAGGAAAAGGTTCTGGACCGCACCTCCTTCTTCCGCCATTCGCCAAAACCATCGGCTGGAGATACCCGTCGTCCGCCCAAACCATCAGCCGGTGATACCGGTCGTTCGCCCAGACCATTACCTCCAGATCTTGCTGCTGGAGACTGAGCTGAATGACTCCTCGCTTGCACGCAACGCAGTGCATCGAGTTTTCGATCAAGATGGCCCTGTTGAGTGTCTTGAATAGCGGATTTGATTTCGTGGATCCGTAATGAAGTCAGTACCGGGAGCGATAGCGACCGGGCCTCAACGCTCGCGACGCTCAATCCACAATTGAAACCGCCTGCAGCCTTTTTCACGCAGCCAGTGAAGGCGGTGTATCCATCAGTTGCGAAATTCCTATTAGCGCGTATCATGGCCCCGAATTTATCAATCCATGAAGAAAGGAATTTCGACTATGCGTTTTCTCATCAAAGTGTCGATCCCTGTGGAGGCGGGTAATGCCAGCATCAAGAATGGCAGTCTCCCGCGTAACATCGAGAGTATTCTCGCAACTCAAAAACCTGAGGCCGCCTACTTCTATGAAGAAAACGGCAAGAGAACCGGCCTTATCTGTGTCAATCTCCAAGACGCCTCACAGATACCGGCAATCGCTGAGCCGTGGTTCCTGGCATTCGACGCTAGCGTTGAGTTTCACCCAGCTATGACGCCTGAAGATTTGAAGAAGGCGGGACCAGCGATTGAGGACGCAATAAAGAAGTACGGGGGTTAGTGTGAGTTTTCCTTAATGGAATCACTCAACTCTATTTACCCTTAGGCAAATCCGATTGCCCCGAGTTGGGGAAAAACTGCTCAACTCCTTGGAGTGCGGAGACTTGTCACCGCTTTTGAATAGAAGATAATCAAGTTGGAAAGCGGTGACAAGTCCCCCGCACTCCAAGGAGTTGACCCAAACCTATGTCCTCTTCATAGTCTTCTTTTCCGCTTCAGCTTCTCTCTCTGAACTGCGTTAGCGCTGTCAACGGATTTTTCACGTTGCCTTTGTTCGGCTCGTTCCTTGCTCGGCTTGATCCGTCCAATCCACTAATACTCGAAGGTGATGTAAACTTGTTTCTTGAAATCTGAGCTACAACTTTGCTTGACGGGCTCGCGCGCGGTAGCTACACCCCCGCGACGCAGTGCTGATTAGCGAGACGAAGTGATGATGCTTACCGCTGGCACAAAACTCGGTCGCTACGAAATCCGCGCGCAACTCGGCGCGGGCGGGATGGGCGAGGTGTATTTGGCTCAAGACAGCAAACTCGACCGTAAAGTCGCTCTCAAAATTCTGCCACAGCATTTGGCTGAAGATAAGGACAGGATGAGCCGCTTTGTCCGTGAAGCCAAGTCCGCTTCAGCGCTCAATCATCCGAACATCATTACGATTCACGAAATCGGTGAGATTGACGGCAGACATTTTATCGCTACCGAATATATCGAAGGGGAAACTCTCCAGACCCGACTAAAAGGGCAATCGCTCAGTCTCAAGTCCACACTTGAGATTGCTCTGCAAGTAGCCTCTGCGCTCGACGCGGCCCATCGGGCAGGCATCGTTCATCGCGACATCAAGCCCGACAACATAATGGTTCGCCACGACGGTATTGTTAAAGTCCTTGATTTTGGACTTGTGAAACTGAGCCCGACTGATAGTTCAGAAGTCGATAGAGAGGGCGAAACCAGACTGCAGCTCAAAACCAGGGTGGGCATGATAATGGGGACGGTTGCCTATATGTCGCCCGAACAAGCACGAGGCCAGGAGACGGATGCGCGAACGGACATTTGGAGTTTTGGTTGTGTGCTTTATGAAATGCTGATAGGCCAACAACCGTTTCAGGGCGAGACGATGACCGATGTGTTGGCAAACATCATTCATCGAGAGCCTGCCTCGGTTGTCGCACAACGCAAAGACACGCCGGCCGAACTTGAGCGCATCATTGCCAAGGCAGTGCGCAAAAATAAAGACCAGCGTTACCAGTCGGCGAAGGAATTGTTCAACGATTTGCAGCAGGTGCAAACTCGATTGTTGGTTGAAGCTGAACTCATTCGCAGCGGAGAAGGGGAGAGAATTTCACAAATTCAACCATCTCCCTTTCTTAATTCAATAGCAGTGTTGCCCTTTGCCAATATCAGCGCTGAAAAGGATAACGAGTATTTCAGCGAGGGGTTGACGGAAGAGATCATAATGAATCTTTCCAAACTGCAAATGCTCAAAGTGATCGCACGCGGCTCAACCATGCGCTACGTGAAAGAAGGGAAGACCCATAAGCAAACGGCCAGCGATCTTGGCGTGCAGTATCTGTTGGAAGGAAGTGTAAGGAGACAGGGCAAAGATCTGAGAATCACAGCGCAACTCATTGACGCGTTGCGCGACGTGTATTTATGGGCGGAAACCTATCGCGGCACGATGGAGGACATTTTTGACATTCAAGAGAAGGTCGCGGCGGAAATTGTTCAAGCACTTCAACTCCGGCTGTCCCCTGACGAAAAGCAAATTCTCAAGAAACGCTTCACGGAAAACACCGGCGCTTATCAACTTTATCTCCAGGGTCGTTTCTTCTGGAACAAAAGAAGTGAAGAGGGACTGAAGACCGCTATCAGGTATTTCGAACAAGCAATCGAAAGGGATCCGCAGTATGCGCTTGCGTGGGCTGGAATTGCCGATTCGTACAGTTTGTTAGGCGAATACGGAAACATTCCGCGTAAGGAATTATACCCGAAGGCAGAGGCGGCAGTTTACAAAGCATTGGAAATTGACAATCGGCTGGCGGAAGTCCACACCTCGCTTGCGAGTCTGCTCATGTTGAGTAAGTGGGATTGGGTGAATTCCGAGAAGGAATTCAAGCTTGCTCTCGAATTGAATCCGAACTATGCAACAGCGCATCACTGGTATTCCCAATGGTTTCTGAGCATGGGCAAACTTAAGGAATCTCTCCGAATGATTTCACGAGCGGCAGAGTTGGATCCGGTTTCACAGGCAATACTCAAGGATCAGGGATTAGCCCTGTATTACAACCGGCAATACGACAGCGCTATCGAGATAGCAAGAAAAACATTGGAGTTGGACCCAAATTACGCTGCTGCCCATCGCCTTCTCTCCCTCGCGTATCAGGGCAAGGAACTGTTCGATGAAGCTATTGCTGAAAACCAAAACTGGGGAACGCTTACCGGTAACAAAGTCGAGACTACGGTTGCACTTGCCCAACTCTATGCGGCTTCCGGAAAAAGAGAACATGCAAAAAGACTTATTGAGGTCCTGGAGAAGGACAAACTGGTGATTGATCAAGTCTATCGTGGCTTGGCATTGGTCTATGCGGCTCTCGGCGAGAATGATATTGCTTTCAAATGGCTTGAAAAAAGTTTCGAGCGACATGAAGAGTCATTATTGAGCCTGAAAGTTGATCCCAAAGCCGACCCGCTTCGTTCCGACCCTCGATTCATTGCGTTGCTCAAGAAAATAGGCGTTGAGAAATGAATCGCGTAATAAAGCTGTGAAAAATGGCTGGAGGCTTCATGACTTCATGTGAGGATAACCTCTCAAGTTGGCAATCTCTCAGGTTGAAATCTCTGAGGTTGGAAATCTCTCAGGTTGAAATCTCTCAGGTGGGGAAGGGGGCAAGGCAGGCTTCGTGTCAGGAAGTGTTCAAGTTTCAGTCCGCCGCCGCCCCCGCCCAAGATTGATTGCCACTCATCCTTAGAATCAACCACTCAGGTTTCAAAGGATTTGCCGGCAAAAAAGGGTAATCTCACTCATATGAGAAACATCTCCGACTGTTTGAATAACTCCACAAGTTGAAAATCTCTCAGGTGGGGAAGGGGGCAAGGCAGGCTTCGTGTCAGGAAGTGTTCAAGTTTCAGTCTGCCGCCGCCCCCGCCCAAGATTGATTGCCACTCATCCTTAGAATCAACCACTCAGGTTTCAAAGGATTTGCCGGCAAAAAAGGGTAATCTCACTCATATGAGAAACATCTCCGACTGATCAGACCTCAACTTTCGCTAGTAATAGGTCAAACTCTGGGTTAGAACGTAGCGGCTGGAAGTCGGTGTCGGACTTAAGCATGTCTGGATTCTTGAAGCCTGTTTCGATGGCGCGGGCGAGCCATTTCAGTACCTCCTGCGGGTTGGAATGACGAGCAAAATATTCTTCAGCCGCGTTAGCGCGCTCTCAAATTGATTGCTGTCGATTTCCCCGCTTGCTTGCTCCGGATTGCGGCGAGAGTATTGCTGGCGAGGCCCGGTACTGACTTCATTAAGGTTGTTGTATTGTGGGCTTTATCGAGAATCAGCGGATGCTTGCAAACCTATCATAACTCGATGCTTGCAAACCTGTCGTAAGTCGCAAACGAACCACGATCGACTGAGACCTTCCCATAAAGATCACACCAAACGACACCAATGGGTTTGGACAAGTCAAATGCACGAATTGTCAGCCATTGAGTTCTGCTAGTAGCGGGGGGAGGCTCGAACTCCCGACCTCAGTCTGAGGATGCGAGTACGGAGCGATGGAAATGCTCGCTCCGTACCCCAAACCGACATCACTTACTCGCGGTCACCCGCAAAATGCCACTCAAGCAGTAGCGGGAATTAGCACCGGCTCTCGCTGAGCTATTGAGATGTTTTACATCTGCCGCGATGAAACGTATTGTGGCATGTCTTTATTTCTGTAAGTGTCTCTGCCACCCATCACTGTGAGTAGCACTCTCGTCTTAAGGATCTCGGCTGGCTGAATGGTCAGGATATCCTGCGACAGTACGACTAGGTCTGCGAGTTTTCCAGGTGTGAGCGTTCCTCGGATCGACTCGTCAAAGCCGGCGTATGCTCCATCGCGCGTGTAGTGCCTGAGCGCGGTTTCCACGGAGATGCGGTTTTCGGGATACCATCCACCAGTCGGTGTGCCTTCCGCTGTACTTCGCGTGACGGCGTAATAAATTCCCTTCAACGGAGCAAAATCAAACACTCCCCAATCACTTCCAAACGCTTGAATGGCTCCAGCGTCGTCGAACAGTTTGAAAGCATTTGACCGAGATGAACGCTCTGGACCCAACAACAGCGCGTAGTTCAGGAGAGTCGTTGCATCTGGATTCGCGAAAATGGCCTGTGTGGAAGCGATCACTCCCAATTCTTTGAACCGCGGCAAATCCGCTCGCCGGGGCACCTCCACGTGTTCCACGCGATGCCGCCTGCCTGACGTTCGGTTAGTTTTAGCCGCGAACTCGAAGGCATCCAAAGCCATGTTGATAGCCTTGTCTCCAATCGCATGTAACAAGACCTGAAAGCCTTCCTTGTCGTAAAGAGCCACCGTGTTGTTAAGATCGTCTTGTTCCCAAAATGTTATCCCTGTTCCGCCGCCGACATAAGGTTCAAACATTGCCGCGGTTTTCGCATCGACCGTTCCATCCAACATCCCTTTGACTGCGCCGAACTTAAGCAACGGGCCTTGAAACGTGTTTCGCAATTCTTCGTAAAGCTTCAAGTCTTCGGCAGTAAGAGGAGATTTCACTTTGTGGTCTTTCGGAGCCGCTCCCTCTCGAGGAAGGATGGGTGGCGCAAGGCGAAAGCGTAGTTTCAAGACGCCTGCAGCCAGCGCGCGAAGGTACACGGGTTGATCAGCTGGAGACCATGAGGCATTTTGCACCGACGTTAATCCGACTGCAGCCATTCGTCCATATGCCTTAGAAACGATTCGTACAGTTCGTCGAGCGTGGGAGGGGGAATATGGGAACGGATCAGACGTTGTGCGGCTTCCTTTAGTTCTCCAGTTGGTTCGCCTGTGTCGTCTTTCACAATATGTCCGTTTGGAGGATCAGGTGTATCACGTGTGATTCCTGCTACCTCTAGCGCTTTCGAGTTGGCCAGTCCCATGTGCCCGTCTCGCTCGCTAACGTACACTGGCCGATCTGAAATGACTAAGTCGATATATTTCTTATGCGGAATTTGATTGGGAAATACGGAATAGCCCCAACCTCCCCCAGAAATCCAAGTCAGATTCAGATGTGACTTCGCGAACTCGGCAAGCTGATTCTGGAAAGCTTCCAGTGTTTCCAGTTCATCCAGCCGAACAGAATTGACCGACTCGCCCGGAAAGTGGAGATGCGAATCGTGAAATCCGGGAATCAAAAGTCGCCCGTTAAGGTCCACAACGGCCGTTTCCGGCTCGGCTAAAGCACGAATCTGCTTGTTGGATCCGACCGCCAAAATCTTGTCACCACTGATGGCGAGTGCTTCGGCTCTCGGGTGTGCAGCGTCGCCAGTCCAGATTTTTTCCACTTACGAAGACGCGGTCGGCGCGCTGGCCAAACGTCCGAGTTTCGGTGGCAATTAGAGCGATAACTACTGAAGCAATTGTCAGTAAGCGCTTGGAATAACGAAGTTGCATGTCTTTTCATCAGCCCTATCCGTGGAGTTCGCCGCTTAAACTGCTGCGATCTTCATCCCGTTTGGCGTAAGAACGATTTCCACACGCTCGACCCCACTGCGTTAGAAGGAGCGGAAATTAGCCTGAATGGTACTGGGCTAGTTGTGTTCCGCTCCTTCTAACGCATATGGAGAAAGGAGGGTGCGTTCAGTCTATAAATATCGCACTCCTACGGAGTGAGATTCCTAATGATAGGGTATTTGTAAACCTGCCCACCTTTCATAACGAAGACAACGCGCCCCATCGCGCGAATGTCTTGAAGCGGGTTACCTTCGATCGCGATCACGTCGGCGAACTTGCCTTGCTCAATTGTGCCGATCTGACTCTCCATCCGGAGCAACTCCGCGCCGCGGATCGTTGCGGATCTGATAGCATCAAGCGGCTTCATTCCGTAATCGACCATCAGGTAGAATTCGCGCGCGCTGGTCCCGTGCTCGTAGGCGCCTACGTCTGTGCCGAACACAATCTTTACGCCCGCGACCATCGCCTCGCGAAAGACCTCTCTATGGTTGGCGACGATCCGGCGGCGCAGATCGATGTTGTCTTCCTCATGCTCAGGTATGTAAACGCCGAGCGTCGGGCACCAGAAAACGCCTCGCTCAACAATGAGCTTTATAGTTTCGTCGTTCATCAGCATTCCGTGCTCTATTGATCGCACGCCGCCTCGGATCGCGTTGTTGGCTCCCTCACCCCCGTAAGCATGAGCGGCAACGTCCCGTCCCCACCGGCGAGCCTCCGTCACAACCGCGCGAACGTCCTCTTCTGAAACCTGGCTCATCGACTCCAGCGTAACGGGGTTTACATGTCTGAGCGTGCCCGTTGCGTATAGCTTGATCCAATCGGCGCCGTATTTCACCTGTCGCCGCACTTCGGCAATCATTGCGTCGCGCGAGTCCGTAAGGGCGGCCGGGTCGGGGATCTGAATATCAGGATTAAGCCCTGCGTTATTCATATGGCCGGCAGTAATCGTCAAGGCGAGCGTAGAGACGAACAGCCGTGGGCCCGGTATTATGCCGCGGTTGATCCCGTCGCGAATGGCTACGTCGGCAAAGCCCGCGCCTTCGCTGTCGACGTCGCGCATGGTGGTGAATCCCGCCTCCAAATCTTTTCGGGCAGCGGCAACTCCCTGAACGGTGCGAAACGCCTGCGACTTGCCAATGATGGGTGGAGCGCCGCGCTCGTCTTCGGGTTGTAATAAAACGTGTGTGTGACAATCGATCAGGCCGGGCAGCACCGTGTAGGCCGAAAGGTCGATCAGACGCGCGCCGTTAGGGATTGGCAGTTTCGGTCCCACCTGCTCGATGCGCTCTCCGCGTGTGATGATGACGGCGTCCTGAGTTATGGAGCCGTCAACGGGGTTAAGCAGCCGCCCGCAGCGTATGGCCGTCACGCCGTCCACCTGCGCGCAGACATAAGGCGGGGACACAGACATTGATAGCAGCAATATTGAGACTACGAGAACGCGGGCGTTCATCATCTTACTCACTTTCAAGGTTTGGTTTTGATCTCATTCTCACCGGAGCTTCAGCCCGGGTGGCGGAATTCTCAACAGTTCAGGGAAACCGTTTAACGGGTTGCTGTGGCCCGTGTGAGTCATGAAATGTTCCCTCACTCACGCTTGACCGGCCCCAAGGTCTCGTCCAGCCAGGCGTTCATTGCGGGCACAAAGAATTCAGATGGTGGGATGTGCCCACCGTCATACAGAACTAATCGCTTTGGCTGGCGCAGCAGCTTGAAGAGTGGTTCACCGTTTGTTTTCAGAGGCGTATCCTCGTCGTAGCGCCCATGCAACATAAGTTTGGGTCCCTGTATGTGCGGAGCAAAGTTGGTGGGATTGGCCTCTGCTATCGTTTGGAGATCGAATTTGACCACCCCGGCTCCTTGCAGGAAAACGGAAGCGTAGCGGTGCTCGACGGCAGCCAGGATCAGCCCGATGCGCGCTCCTGAGCTAGGTCCGAAGAACGCGATACGACGCGCGTCCAGATCATTTCTTGTTGCCAAATAATCCAGCCCGCGACGTACGTCGGTAATCCGGTTTACGATCATTTCACGATACTCGACTGTGCTTGGGTGCGGCGGCTCGTAGCCCTCCGGTCTGAGACGTCCGATATAACCTTTAAGGATCACACCAAATACTGCCCGGCCCGACTTAATGAACGGCGCCAGGCGATCCTCTATCGAGTCAGGCAACGAGCGTAGCCCGCGCTCCACGTCGCCGGCAGGCACGATGTGTAACACCTGTAACGGTCTGGCAAAATTCTTTGGCAGATACAGGTAGGCTATGGCGCGTTCACTGTGCTCACCATTGAAGGTTATCTTCTCTCGTCGCCATTCATCAGTCTCTTTGACTTCAACAATTTGCGCGTCAAGAGGCGTCTGGTCATAGCGATAAGCCCCAAGCCATTTGTTGAAACTTGCATCACTCGAAGGGATATAGACGGGAATCTCTTTTGTAATCTCGATTCGCTCGGCGCCTTGATTCCCGGTCGCGCCGGGCGCATTGAGTGAGCAGCGGAAGCCACGCTTGTTCGAGCTATAAAAGCCGGGGAAAGTGCCGTACTGTGCAAAAGTGTATAAAGGGTCTCCCCAGGCGCCGCCGGTAGCGATGAAGCCCTCCGACGTTTCATTCAGCGTCCACTCGGAGACGTTGCCCGCCATGTGGTAAGCGCCAAACGGACTCATTCCGAACTCGGAACTGTTCACCGGCATAGTGCCGTTGTTGCTGAAGTTTGCGCGATAATCAAGCGTGTCGCCGGGATAGAACAGTCCCCAGGGCATGTAGCTGCCTAGTGCTGCAGCCTGTCCATTGCGAGCAGCTTTCTCCCATTGAAAGATCGTCGGAAGCTCCTTGCTTCTGAACGTGGCATAAGCCGCCGCTTCGTACCAGGTAATGTCCGTCACGGGATATTCGGCTTTGCTTTCCGGAAAATTCTGGTTCGACCAACTGCGCGGGCCTGGCAATCCCGTGCGATCTTTGAAGTCGTTCATTGCCTCCTCCCAGGAGAGCGATTTCCCCTCCTTGAAGAAGCTATGTCTCCAATACTGCTTTTTCAGATAGCCGCCGGCGTTGATGAACTCTTTGTAATCCTGATTGCTGACTTCGTATTTATCTATGAAGAAATCATCGAGCCGCACGCGCGCATCAGTCGGCCGCGCCCAGGCCACAAGCCTGTAATCGCTGCCCGGCACAAACACCATCTGGATGGGCATCTTATCGGCAGGAATCAATTTCTGGTCGATACGAGTCGGTGGTGGTTGAACTATTAGCTTGCCACTGTGCAGAATCGCACCTGAAACTGCCTGTTCGGTCTTGGCGTAACCGTCCTTTTCAATGTAAAGGATATATTGGCCGCGCGCGATGCGCAGATCGTTGATAGGTGATGTGCCGATCAGTTCGCGCGGGGGAAAGTTGCCTGAGTCGTTCGCGGCAAACAGTTTCAAATATACTTGGGCACCGGCGGGATTGGTTGTCACCGAGATCGTGTCCGAAATGGTTGGCATCAGTCGCGAGATCGTCGCGTTATCGCCGAGATATTCTTGCGCAGCGATTGCGAGGTCGTAAGCCTCGAAATATTTTTCAGCTTGCGCGAGTTCTTCGATGCGCGGGAGCTGACGTCTGGCCCATCGCACATTGGCATTACGCCAGAAAAACCAACTAGCCCCAACCGCAACGATGATTGCCCCGATTGCCACTAACCCGATTTGGCGCGGCGCTTTTTCCCAAACATTCTTGAAGGCGCTTCTTTTCTCCGTGCGCTCGGTTTTTCTCGCAACCCCAGTGGCCGTGCCAATCAGGGGCGGCTGCTCAGCCGAAGCGGACATCTCGGCGTTTGGCTGGGCCACAGGCGGCACGGAACTTTGGCTGCTTGAATCCGGTGACGCTGACCGTTCAAGCCGATGCTGAAATTCCAATTCATCTTTCAGGCTTCGCAGATCAATCAGCAAATCCTTCGCTGTTTGATAGCGAGCATCCGGGTCTTTGCGTAACGCCTTGGTGACAATCCGCTCAAGCTCGGGTGGAACTTCCGACGAGAAGCGCGCTATTGGCGGCGGGTCGCGTGTAAGGATGGCCGAAGCAGTGGCGGCAGCACTTTTTTCCGCGAAGGGCTGTTGACCGCTCAGCATTTCGTAGAGCAATACGCCAAAGTTAAAGATATCGCTGCGCCCGTCAAGCATCTCGCCGCGCACTTGCTCGGGCGACATGTAGGGCATTGTGCCGAGGACGGTTCCCGGCGTGGTCAACAAGCTCATCGTCTCAGCTTCGGTTTCAACCGCACCAGCAATAAGCTTCGCCAGCCCGAAGTCCATAACCTTGGATTGTCCGCGCGGCGTGATGATGATGTTCGATGGCTTGATATCGCGATGGATGATTCCGTGTGCGTGGGCTTCAGCTAAAGCATCAGCGACTTGAGCGCCGATTGAAAGTGATTCTGAAAGGTCGAGAGGCTTTCGCTTCATGCGTACATCAAGCGTTTCACCTTCAACGTACTGCATCACTATGAAGTGGCGACCGCCTTCTTCGCCAACTTCATAGGTCGAGCAGATGTTTGGATGATCGAGTATCGCGGCCGCACGCGCTTCTCTGAGAAGCCGCTTGTTCGCGCGCTCATCAGCGACAGCAACTGCTGTTAAGAGCTTTATTGCCACCCGACGACCAAGTTGCACATCTTCCGCGAGATACACTTCTCCCATCCCGCCCGCGCCCAGTTTGGAGATGATGCGGTAGTGCGACAGAGTCGAGTCGGCTAACAGTTCTTTATTCATGAACTCTATTCATTTGGGCAGCTGCAGCCGTTTCAGCATCGTCTTATCGCGTCAACGCGGCAGAATGCAATGGTTGTACCCGCAGTTATCCGAAACTGTCCAGTTACCGTTTCTGGTACGGGTTGCTGCTGCATCATTTCAGTCGGCGCGTTGCTGCCCTCGCTCAAGGTTTTGAGGAGGATTTTGTATTGACCTTTTTTGTGTCGGCAGTAATCAATAGGTTCTCTTCGAATCAAATCAGTGCGGCAGACCCACGCGCCGCGCGAGATCAGCGAAGCGCGGATCGGAGCGCAGACTGTCGAATCTTGGATCCACTTTGAGCCGCGCCAGATTGCCGTCGCGTTCCCTGTCTGCCTTCTCAAGCCAGGCGAAGGTCTGATCTTGATCGCCGAGGGCGGAGTAGATTAGCGCGATGGAAGCAGACGAAACGTAACGCTGCTTCGCCGGCACCGATTTTCGAGACGATGCGGTAATGCGACAGTTTGGTGTTAGCTTCGAGTGATTGATTCAATGGTTAAGGCTCACTGCGTAACTCGTTGTGAATCACTTACCCACTGCTGGAACGCGCCGCTTCACTTCTTCTGCCCAATTGAAGATCGCTTGAAGCTGAAGAGTGGGAAGTTGTTTGTAATTTTCTTCGAGCATCAAAAAGCGGCCGTCCGCTGCCACATCGTACGAAACTCCCGGCACGTTCAGATATGGCCCTTCAAAGAGCATGTGGGGCGTACCATGTTTGAATTGTGGGTTGGTGGAGACGTCGACGGCCATCCACTTTGGCCCGTTGCGATAGAATAGCTCGCGTCCATCTTTCGACCACAGCGGCTCCTCGCCACCGTAGAATGAGACCTGCCATTTGGCTCCTTCGCCCGAGGCCGGTCGCACATAAATCTCGTATTGCCCAGACTCATCAGAGGTGTATGCCACATACTTTCCATCGCGTGAGAAGGACGCTAACAACTCGCGGAAGCGCGTCACCAGCCAGGGTCGGGGCTGCTGGTCGCCAGTTTTTATCCACAGGTCAAGACTCGTTTCCGGCGTCATCTGCATGAATATGAGGGTCTTTCCATCAGGTGACCACGATTGAACGTCTCCAGTCTCCCGACTCATGAACCTTACTTCAGAACCCGAATCAATCGACTTCGAGATGACATCAAGTCCGCTGGTCTTGTGGCGCCAGAAGGTAACTGCCTTTCCATCGGGAGTCCACCGAGGGTATCCATTGTCTCCGTCATTGGTAAACCGGATCAGAGAGGCGCGGGCAAACTCGTATAGGTATACATCGTGCGTCGCTTCCGAGATCTCCAGAGCGACGCGCTGACCATCGGGGGAGAGAGAAAAATTCTGGTAGGCACGTGCGGGGGCAGCGATGGGAGTGGAAACGCCAGTGCGGTCAGCCCACACCAGCTTGCCGATCCACGCTGGACCACCAGAGACATAAACGAGCGTCCCGTCGAGTGCAAGTGTGTACTGAATGGATCCCCACTCTTCACTACGGACGTTTTCGATAAGTGTGACCCCGGCGCCATTCACCGTCGCTGTGCGGACGTCAAATGGAGCCACGATTAATGTGGCGCCTCGCGCGTACACCAAATGCCCGGTCGAGAGATAATGCGCATTCACTCCGCCCTTGACCACGATGCTGAGCTTGCCTGTTCTTAGCGAAAGTGCGGCGATTTGATAGTTGTCCGGATTCGGAGTTTGCCAGAGGGTCACGAGAACGGTGTCACCGTCTGGTAGAAACTCGGGATTGCTGAATCCCCAGCTTGTCGCTTCAAGCCCACCTTCTGAGAGCACGGTCTTGGGTTCTCCCCCGGAAGCAGAGATGCGCATGAGTCTCCCACCTTCCGCATCGGTGAAGAGAATCGTGTTATCAGGTCCCCAAGCGCCGCCGTGCGTGGTCCTTGCCTCGCATAAAGTGACTGGCTGGCCGCCTTCGAGTGAGATCTTTTGCAGTGCATTCGCAGCAAAGAAAGCGATCGAACGTCCATCAGGTGAGAAGAACGGAGCGTATGCACCCTCAGTTCCCGGAATCGAACGGTCATCGAACGAATCGAGAGGCCGCGCGAAGAGTTGTGACTTACCGTTTTGCTCGCCTGCATAAACGAGCAAAGATCCATCTGGCGACAAAGCGATAGCAGTTCGCCCAATGCCCAAGGGACAATATTTTCCGAGCGCCAATGGTGTAGTGAGAGGAATCGTCACGCGGCGCACTGGGGTGGCAGCATCCGATCGTGACGATCTAGTCAACAGGAATACCGCTACACCTGTGACGAGCAAAGCTAAGACGGCGCCCGCGATGATGAGAGAAGTCGAGCGGTTCGGTTGGGACAAGACCGGCATTTCCAACCGTGTGGCGGGTTGCATGCCGGATGGTGCAGACAAGGCTTCGATCGCGAAGCCGAGATCGCTCGCTGATTGAAAGCGACGTTCCGGCTTCTTTTCCAGGCAACGCCGCGCGATCTTCTCCAGCGCCGGATTGATTTTCTGATTCGATTCGCTGAATTCGGAGGGCTCCTCTTTGAGAATCGCCGTCATGGTTTCGGCCATCGTCTCCCGTTGAAAGGGACGCTGCCCGGTGAGCATCTCGTAGAGAATTGAGCCGAAGGAGAAAATGTCGGAACGATGATCAGCGTTCTGTCCACGGACTTGTTCAGGCGACATATAAGCCACTGTGCCCATAACGGTGCCCGGATCGGTGATCTGTCTCTCGGTAACTATCTCTGAACTGATTACTTCATTCCGTTGTGGACGCAACTTCGCTAAGCCGAAATCCAGTATCTTTACACGACCATCCGTGGTCACAAAAAGATTCTCTGGCTTAAGGTCACGATGTGTGATTCCTTTCTCGTGTGCAGCCGCAAGACCGTGTGCGATCTGTTGCGCATAATCGATGGCTTTACGTTGCGCCAGACCGGCTCCATTAAGTTGTTCGCGCAGTTCTTCGCCTGCAAGTAGTTCGGCGACAATGTACGGCGAGCCTTCGTGAGTACCGATGTCGTAGACAGTGAGGATGTTTGGATGATTAAGTGCTGAGGTGGCGCGTGCTTCCTGCTCGAATCGTTTTAAACGATCTGCATCAGTTACATAGTTTGGGGGTAGAATCTTGATCGCAACTTCACGATCGAGCCTGGTGTCACGAGCGCGGTAAACCTCGCCCATCCCGCCGGCACCGATTTTCGAGACGATGCGGTAATGAGAAAGAGTGGCGCCGCTTGAGAGTTCTTTATTCAATTCATTGAACCTCATACTAGGACCGCAGGCGTCCTCGCCTGCTTGGTCCCAGTTAGGCTTAAGTCGATCGCGTGGCAAACAGTCAGTACCGAAACGCGGTAGCGTCGGGTGTTCATGCAATTAAGATGATCGCTCAAATCTATTCCGGCAGATTTAGCCGTTTCAGCATCTCCTTGTATCGCGGGTCGTCGCGCAAGGGATCCATAAACGGGTCAACCTTTAAACGATGAAAGAAAAAATCACGTGCCTGATATGCTTTTTCAAGTTCGGCAAAAGCCGCGTCCTTTTCGCCGAGCGCAGCGTAAACAACGGCTATCCAATAATTCAGCACATATTCTGATCTTTCGATTTCCTTCCACCTGTTTATTATTTCTTTTGCTTGCTGCCGCCGCCCCATTTTCGCGTAGGCGTAACTCACTTGGGGGAGCAGAAGAAAATCTGTTTGTAGTGTCTTTTCCGAAACCGCAAGCGATTCGGCATACATCCCCTTCGCGTTGAGGGCAAAACACAGCCACGATTTTCCAATGACGAAGGCGGGGTCAAGGTCGGAGGTCTTTCTGGCTTGCTCAAGTGCCCCGTCCAACTGCCGAGCATACATATAGACAGCGGCGAAGTGCGCGCCCTGAATCAAATTCAGTGGCTCAAGTTCCATTGCCCGCTTCATCTCGGCAATCGCTGCCTCATGGCGACCAAGCGGAGTGAGATACGTCCACGCATATCGATAATGTGCATTCGCCAGATTCGGTTCGAGTTCGATTGCGCGTTTGAATTCGCGTTCGGCTTCCGCCCAATTCCAATCATAACCAGAGGCGATGTATCCCGCGATTGTGTGGGCTTCGGCAAGTTCCGGATCGAGTTCGAGCGCCTTAGCAACTGCCGCCTTGGCCTGCGGAACTGCCTCTTTCGGAGACAGATAAGGATACAGCGGCATCGTCGCGTACAATTCGGCAATGCCGGCATACGCCAAAGCGAATTTCGGGTCGAGCTTTATCGCTTGTTGGAAGAATTCAATGCTCTTTTGAAGATCCTGCTTCGCTCGTCTGGAAAAGTGATACCGAGCTTTCAGATAGACTTGATAGGCTTCGTTGTTGTCGGTGTATTTCTTCGCCAGTTTTTGCTTTCCTTCACCCGACAATTTCAATTGCAGCTTGTTCGTGATCTCGGCGGCAATCTCGCGTTGAGTTACCAACAATTCCGACATCTTACGTTCATACTGCTCGCCCCACAGCAATTTTCGCGTGCGCGCGTCGATCAGTTCGACGCTGATGGTCAGATTGTCACCGCGTTGCGCGAGCCGCCCGGACATTACCGCGTCGACCTCAAGCTCCTTTGCGATCTGGGCGACGTCAGCCTCCTTGCCCTTGTACCGAATCACTGAACTCGTTGGGCTGACCTTTAGGTTCGGCAATTGCGATAGACGGTAGATGAGCGATTCAGAGAGGCCGTCAGACAGATACTCCGAGTCGGCGTTACCGCTCTTGTTCTCAAAAGGCAACACTGCGACGGACTCGACAGCTCCCTCTCTTCTTCCGAGGAAGAAATAAGCGGCAATAACAATGATAATTGCAGCCAGCACCGCGGCCCCTATGGTCAGGGCTTTTCGTCGCTTCGCTTTGGTTAGCTCCTGAGTGGTGTGGGGCGTCGTTTGCGTCAGCACGCTAGTCGGCACAGTGGCGCGAGCTATGCCGCTATCGAGTGAGTTCGGAAGAATGCTTGTCTCGATTTCGCTTGCTGTGGACGCAGAGCCGAGTTGTTTCGTACCTGCCTCACC
>Ga0209431_10000416_pt1 | contig 35716 bp, 29 predicted proteins | sample RifCSP13_3_FD_184021 | JGI IMG/M metagenome (GOLD analysis project Ga0209431, IMG submission 184021) | Soil microbial communities from Rifle, Colorado - Rifle CSP2_sed 13_3 (SPAdes) (version 2) | ecosystem: Environmental > Terrestrial > Deep subsurface > Rock core/Sediment | place: Rifle... | reverse complement strand
CCTGGCTGCCAACTCCAATACCTGCAACATTAACCGTGTCGCTTGGAGCGGTATATCCCTTACCTCCCATCACATGCCGGGGGATGATTGTAAATGCTGCAGTGGCAGCTGTTGCTGTGCCCAGAAAACTCCTTCTCGAAATCAATTTGCCTTTCAGGTTTCTTTTTTGTTGATTCTTACGCATGGTGAAATTTTTATCCGGTTTAATACACACCTTTTATTTTAAAGAAAATGCTGATTATCAAAGTTAGCTTAAAGTAAGACCCTTAACAAAAGTAATCTACAAACTATTTAAATTTATAGATAAAACCTTCATTAAAAACAGCATGGCTTGTTAAAACCGGAACAGAAAATTCCGGGAATTACCACAATATCTTTGGTTGAGTTGTTGTTGCTGAAAATGGCAGAATTTCAATATTTTTGAGATATTCTAATACTTACATGCATTCACCCAATAATCAGGCTGATATGAACAAAAAACTTACTTTGCTTATACATAGCGCACTCCTGGCACTTTTTCTCGTAGTTGCCGGATGCAGCAGGACTTCGGATAAAAGGTTATCCCTTGTTTATGAGAGGTATATCAAACCCGATCAGATGTTTTATGTGATTGCCGGTGATGCCGCCACCCAGCTGAAACCATTGGCAAAGATCGGTTATGGTCAGCCGGTTTTATTGAAATAACCGGAGAGTCCGCAGAGGCGCAGGATCTTGCGTCTCTGCATCCCGAACATCCGGGGCAGCCGGACATGGTCCTGCCCTTTACCGGGAAGAGCATGGCATAAAAACTGTACAAAAAATATGCAGTACAGATAAATACAAGCAAAAGGGTAATCACATCCTGGATCATAACCTAATCATGAAATTATAAACCTTCCCACATTATATACAATAAATGACAACACCCAGGCCAGGCCGGTTGTATAAAAAACAGAAAACAGGGCCCATTTCCACGAACCGGACTCCTTAAGGATCGCAGCAATAGTTGCCACGCATGGAAAATATAGCAGGGTGAACAAAATAAAAGCAACAGTCGCCAGGGGAGTATACACGTTCTTCCCCTGATTAATTCCAGCAGCATGGGTCGCACTGCGGATTCTTTCCTGAAGCGAATAGGAATTGTTACCCGCATCTTCTGCCTGGTAAATCACCCCCATCGTACTAACAACTATTTCTTTGGCGGCTACGCCTGTAAGCAAACAAACACCCATACGCCAGTCAAAACCAAGAGGCCGGATGGCAGGTTCAATGAATTGTCCGATAAGGCCGATATATGATTTTTCCTGGTGCTCGCTGCGCATGCGGAAATCAATTTTCTTCAACTCCTGCGACCTTTCCTCCTGAAGTCCGGAAACCAATAACCTGTCACCCGAACTTTCGGTAATCCTTTTATCAAATGACCGGGTTACAATAGCTTTCTCCTTTTCATAATCGGTTGAATAATTTATCCTGACCGGATAGTGCCCCAAAGCCCAGATTAATACCGAGGCAACCAAAATTACACCTCCCATTTTCTTAAGATACTGGGAAGCCTTATACCACATATGCTTGACCGTCGAGCGTACGGTAGGTATCCTGTAGGGAGGAAGTTCCATTACGAATGGCGCATCCGAGGTCCGGAAGAATGTATTCTTGAATATCAGTGCAACAAGGATGGCCACCACGATACCTGTCAAATAGATACCAAATAACATGGTCCCTTTATAGTCAGGGAAAACCGCACCGATCAGGAGGATGTAAACCGGGAGGCGGGCACTGCATGACATGAACGGATTGATCAGCATGGTTAACAAACGGTTACTCCTGTTTTCAATGGTCCGGGTTGCCATTATCGCAGGTACATTACACCCGAAACCCATGACCAGGGGAATAAATGATTTGCCGTGCAGTCCTATCTTATGCATTAGCTTATCCATAATAAAAGCCGCTCTTGCCATATAACCCGTGTCTTCCATCACGGAAATGAAAAAAAACAGGATAAGTATGTTCGGAAGAAATACAATTACGCCACCTACCCCGCCAATGATACCTTCGATCAGCAACTGTTTCAGCGACCCATCCGCCATGTTGTTGTTCAGCATATTACCCAGCAGGCTGACGCCGTTTTCAATCCAGTTTTGGGGATAAATTCCAAGTGTAAAGGTAAAGGTAAACATCAACCAGAGAAAAAACAAGAAGACCGGGAATCCCAGGTACCTGTTTGTCAATAAATGATCAATCCTGTTGGATGTCTTCCTACGGTCACTGGGGCCCGGCCTGAAAGTTTCCCTGAGGGCGCCGGCAATAAAACCATATCGCGAATCTGTGATAACCGATTCGGTAGTATCGCCCATCAGGTGTTCAATTCGTGTAACCTCATTCCGGGCTGTGGAAAGAATTTCCTGACGCCGTGGAACGTTAACGATCAGATGTTCAACATGTCTGTCCTTGTTCAACAGGCGTAATGCTATAAAACGTGCGGGTATTCCATCAATGAATTCCTGACCGGTTACCTGTCTGCTTTTATCCTGGATCTTCGAAATACTTTTTTCAACCTCAAATCCGTAATTCAACCGCACATCGCGCTGATACGGATCTTTGCCGCAATGTACATCTATGACCTTTTGAAAAAGCCTTCGTATCCCTTTGCCCCTTGCTCCGATTGTTGGAACAAACGGAATACCAAGCATCCTGCCCAATGCAGCATAATCAAACCGGTCACGGTTTATCAACAGCTCATCGTACATGTTCAGGGCAATCACTACCTTTGTATTCATGTCGATCAGCTGGGTTGTCAGGAAGAGATTCCGTTCCAGGCTAGTTGCATCCACGATGTTGATCACAACATCGGGCCTGTGCAACAGAATAAAGTCCCGTACAAAAAGCTCCTCGGGAGAGAATGCCGATAATGAATATGTTCCCGGAAGATCGGTGAGTTGAATAACATATTTGCCCAGCCTGAACGTGGCTGTTTTGGCATCAATGGTAACACCGGTATAATTACCGACGCGTTCCCTTGAGCCGGATGCAAAATTGAAAATCGTGGTTTTTCCGGAATTGGGATTGCCTACAACGGCAACTTTTATAATATGACCGGATTGCCCGGGTGCGGGTCCGTCAGTGATGTTCTCAGTATATACCGGTTCATCGGATACTTCAGGTCCTGATCCCGGAGAAACTTCTATCAGTGAAGCCTCACTGCGGCGTAAGGATACATTGTAACCCATCAAACTGAATTCGATCGGATCATTTAAAGGTGCATTCTTAATCACTGTGATTTTTTTGCCCTTTACAAATCCCATCTCACCAATTCGCTGGCGGAATGTACCATTGCCCTTTACATTTTCAATAAAGACGCTGTTGCCTGTATGAATTTCAGATAATCGGGCACCTTTGCTCATTATAGCATAATAATCGCACAATTATATTCAAAAATTGCAGGATAGACAATACCTACATATGGTTAATTTTTATGTAAACCGGTTGATTATTTCAGTAGAAAATATTACATTTATTTTATGTAAAACCTGCAGATTTGGGAAACTCATATGCGTGAATCGGATAACATATACGACAAAATCCAGGAACTGTTGGGGGATATGCCCGGAAATCTCACTGTACTTGAGGACCAGATAGATGCTGATATACAAATGGAATATTTTAACTATACCCGTGTCTTTGATAAAAACCAAAGCAGGGACGAGGTGTTGAAAAAAAGAGACAGTATTTTCGGCAATGATATGGCTGTTGAAGAAAAGAAAAAACTGATGGTACAACTGGCAAACATCGACAGCATTGAGGCTTACCGAACCCTTGAAAAATACCAGGGTGCTGACCATACGTTAAAGGATTGGGCCAAACTGGCCCTCCAGGAAAGCAGACTTCTGCTCGAAAGCAAATTACTGGATGAAAGTCAGGTGCTTATTTCAACCGGACTCGGAGGAAAGGGATTAAAGCTCAGGTATTTCACTGTTCTACTTTTGAAAAACGGCAAGGTTTACTCGGGATTCGAACGTAAAATCATTACTTCCGAGTTGAAGTTTTCGATCAAAAAATCGGGGGGTGAATTGGAGGAGGTGCGTTTTAACCGTGAGTTCTGTATGATTCTGTCCGTTATCCCCCTGAATATACCTGTTCAGGTTCTTTTCGACAATCTGATCCATGAATGCAACCAATACGGGGAATTCTTAAATCCTGACTGCATTATAACCAATGTAAGAGTTTTTTCTTGCAGCTTGTTAAGAAAAATGTTACGGAGAAATAAGGTAAAAAAAATAAAACCCGGATCCAAACCCGGGTTTTAAAGACTCAGCATGAATTAGCCTCTTTTTTGCTTTTCGTCAATTTCAACGCTTTCAAGGTCATCGAATTCTACATCGGTATAGCTTTCAGGGTCCCCTTTTTCACCGTCAAATGGAACATGGTTAACCGGTTCATTTGCTTTTACGGTTTTAATGAAATCGATCACCTCAGTAAATCCATCTGCAAACTTTTCAAAATCCTCTTTGTATAAAAAGATTTTATGCTTTTCAAAAAAGAACCGTCCGTCTTTTTGAAAACGCTTTTTGCTTTCGGTAATCGTCAGGAAATAGTCATTTCTCCGGGTTGACTTAACATCAAAAAAATAGGTCCTCTTCCCAGCTCTAACTGCCTTAGAAAAGATTTCCTGGTGTTCGGAATCTTCTGAGGCATCATTTTTTTCGGTTTTTTCTTCAATCATAGGTTAGGGTTTTTTTGTAGAGATTAAATGCAATCTCAAAAATAAAAATTTTTTTTTGAATCAGTCATCGCTGCCTGTTTAATATGATTTTTTTTGATCAAAAACAGCAATGTTGATCAGAACTGTGCTGGATTGAGCAAACGATATCCTATTCATTAATTGTAAGTTTAAAAAAAAGCGTTTAATTTGTAGCAGATTTATTAAATATCATCCTTAACGAGATAAAGAAGGTTCTTTTAACTATGATTAGCAGAAGGATATTACGGATAAAAATTTTGCAGCTCCTGTATGCCTATTTCCAGAGTGCTGAAAATTCGATGGATAAATATGAAAAAGAACTGTTTTTCAGTATTCAGAAGACCTATGATCTTTACCATTATCTGTTGATCCTCCTTATCGATATTGCCAGTTACGCAGAAACACGAATTGAAATTGCCCGCCAGAAGAAAATACCTACCCGGGAGGACCTAAATCCCAATACCAAGTTTGTTGAAAACCTTATAATACAACAGCTTCGTATCAACAAACAACTTAATCAGTACCTCAATACAACAAAATTGTCCTGGGTAAACACTCCCGAACTCATAAAAAAGCTCCATAACCGGATACGGATGGCGCCATTCTTCAGAGAATACATGGAAGATCCGGAGAGAACCTACGAAAAGGACAAGAAACTGATCATGGATGTTTATATTTTCGAAATCGTAAACTCCGAACATATATTCCAGACGCTTGAGGAACAAAGCATTTATTGGAACGATGAGATTGAATTCGTTGTCAGTATGATTGCGAAAACCTTGAAAGGATTTAAAGAGAGTGGGGGTGAAAACTCAGAACTTTTGCCTTTGTTTAAGAACGAAGATGACAAAGAATACGTCCGAACCCTCTTCCGTAAGGTTATTTTACATAAGGAAGAATACCGGAAACTCGTGGAAACGTTCACCGAGAACTGGGATATCGAGCGGATTGCCTTTATGGACATTTTAATCCTTGAAATGGCAATTACTGAGGCTGTTGAATTTCAAAGCATACCAACCCGGGTAACTCTTAATGAATATCTTGAAATTGCAAAATTTTACAGTACCGAAAAAAGCAGCATATTTATCAACGGATTGCTTGATAAGATCTTCAGGCATCTCAAGGATGAAAAAAAGATACTGAAAACCGGCCGCGGGTTGATCGGGGAGGATTAAGGGTAATGGGCCCGCCGGCTGCCGGGAACAACTTGGGGGTTGTGAATTGCTTGGATCGTAAATTTGTTGTTATTTTGTATTTTTGTTGTTTACATTTGAAGTCGAAATATTAATTTAATAAATTGGAGATGAGTAATCTTTTAGGAGTATTTTTAATGCAATCACCCCAGCAGGGGCAAAGTCCGTGGTCATCACTTGTTCCCTTACTGCTGATCATGGTGGTTTTCTATTTTTTCCTTATCCGGCCCCAGATGAAAAAGCAAAAGGAGTTGAAAAGCTTCAGGGAATCCCTTAAAAAGGGTGACCATATTATAACTTCAGGGGGTATTTACGGAAAAATTAATAATATTTCCGATAACGTTATTACCATTGATGTTGGTAACAATGTTCTGCTGAAAGTTGATAAAGGCGCCGTTCTGCGTGACACTTCCGATGTTGAAAATCAACCGAAGTAATTGCTTTAATGACCAGAGTTTAGGGTATATTTGCGATATACTTTAAACTCTGTTGCTTTGAACACTGAAACTAACAGAAAGAAAACCCGTCCGGGATACCTGAGCAAATATATCCAGTTATTGCTTGAATTCCGGTCTCCTTTTCACCGCAACCTGATTACCTTTCTGTTTTTTGTTTTGATAGCCGCCGTATTTTGGATGGTACGGTCACTTGGAGAGGAATATGAAACCGATGTTACCTACCCGGTAAGGTACGTTAACTTCCCCGATAACAAAGTTCTTATCGGAGAGGTGCCTGATAAACTCAAACTCAGGATCCGTGCCAAAGGCTTCAGCATCATAAAAAGCAAACTAGATCTGAATCTCATACCCCTCAAATTCAATGTGAATTCCTTTTCACTGAACAGTATCGGTGCAGATACCTTTTATATCATAACTGAAACCGTACGCGATCTTTTATCAGAAGAACTCGAACAGGTAAGGATCCTGGATATTTCACCCGACACCCTGTTCTTCAGGTTTACGGGGATGGTTGTGAAAAAGGTTGCCATAAGGCCAGTGCTGGCCCTGCACGATAAATTCTTCCAGAAACAGTATATGCAAAACGGCACCATCGGGGTATTCCCTGACAGCATCATAGTATCAGGTCCCGTTACCCTGGTTAGAGACATTAATTTCATACCCACCGAACCGCTTAGTTTTACTAACCTTGATGACACGGTGGAACTTCAGTGCAACCTGAAAAAATCTGCAATGATAGCCTTTTCACAATATAAGGTCAGACTTGTTATTCCCGTGGACAGATTTACCGAGGTAGAGGAAAACCTCACAGTTGTTCCGGTACATGTTCCTGACAGCCTCACCATGATAGCTATTCCGGGACAGGTTAAAATCACCTATAAAATATGTCTGGGCAATTATAAAAAAGTCCAGGATAACCCGCTGGTTGCCAGGATTGATTATAACAAGATTTCTGATAACCAATACTCACGGTTACCTGTATTTCTTTCCGATACCCCCCGGTATATCAACAATGTGAGGTTTAATCCCAAAGAAACCGAATTTCTTATCACAAGGAAATGATAAAGGTTGGTATTACAGGAGGCATAGGAAGCGGAAAATCAATGATATGCCGGGTATTTTCATGTCTTGGTGTGCCTGTATATCATGCGGATTTTGAAGCAAAAATACTTACTAATACCGATTCCGGAATACGGAAGAGTTTGATTGACCTGTTGGGAGAGGACATTTATTCCGGCGCTTCACTTGACCGTCAGAAAATGGCAAGCCTTATTTTCAACAATTCCGGATTACTGCATCAGGTAAACCAGATCATCCATCCTAAGGTGGCAGCGCATTTTCTAAACTGGAGCGCAAATCATTCAAACCACAGGTACATTATCCAGGAAAGCGCACTTTTGTTTGAGAGCAACACATACGGGTTATTCGACAGGATTGTTATGATCGCCTCACCCGAAGAAATACGCATGAAAAGGGTGATTCGCCGGGAAGGCATGACAGTTGAAACAGTCACCTCAATAATGCAAAACCAAATGCCGGAGGAGGAAAAAGTTTCCCGCTCCCATCATGTGATCATAAATGATGAAAATACACTGGTTCTGCCACAGATCTTAAAATTACATGCTATACTTGCAGCAGCAGAATAATCAATATCTACCATGAGAAAATTTGGAAAATGGATAGGCGCCGGAATGGGCTGGACCATTGGCGGACCAATCGGTGCTATTCTGGGATTCGCGCTGGGCTCTTTTGTCGATGCTTCAAACCTCGAAAAATTCAATGATAAAAATGTAAATACAACCACAGGCGACTTTATTGTAAGTCTGCTTGTACTTTTAGCCGCTGTGATGAAGGCTGATCAAAAGATCATGCGATCAGAACTCAGCTTTATAAAAAACTACCTCATAAAGGCTTTTGGGGAAGAAGAGGCAGCAGAAATGCTAAAGATCCTCAGGGACGTGCTTAAACAGGATATTCCCCTGAAAGATGTGACCAGTCAGATACGTTCAAGAATGGACTATCCTTCACGGCTTCAGCTGATGCACCTGATCTTTAACCTTGCCATGGCCGATGGAACAGTCATACAATCCGAACTGATACAGCTGGAGCAAATTGCACACGATCTGGGTATCAATGCAGCCGACACCGTTTCATTGAAAAACATGTTCGTAAAATCAGCCAATTGGGCATACCGGGTACTGGAAGTTAATACCAACGCAACTGCAGAAGAAATCAAGAAGGCCTACCGACAACTTGCTTTGAAAAATCATCCCGATAAGGTTGCCTATCTGGGAGAGGAAATAAGACGAAAAGCACAGGAAAAATTTCAAATGATCAGTGAGGCTTACGAAACCATAAAGAAAGAACGAGGAATTGTGTAGGAGATAAAAGATTAAAGACACAAGATAAAAGATTAAGTATACAACGATTAATGCCGCTTTTTGGGTTAAAGCCCCAAAGAATTGGTTTAAATAACTTTTTGGAGTAGACCCGCTTTTCAAATTATCTCATTGTTTATTTGAAACTTGTGAAGAAATAGTATTTTTGCAACGGTTTAGAATTTAATTTAACTATCATGGATCTTAAGGAAATAATGTCTGTATCCGGACAAAGTGGTCTTTTCAGGTTTGTATCGCAAGGTCGCAATGGTATCATCGTTGAGTCTTTTGCAGATAAGAAAAGAAGTTTTATCAGCGCTTCCAGCAAGGTTAATTCCCTTGAGGATATAGCAGTTTTTACGGATGGAGAGGAAGTTCCTTTAAAAGAAGTTCTGAAAGGTATCTATGATATGGAACAGGGTAATACAGCCCCGGACCCCAAATCATCTCCCGATGTACTTAAAAACTTCATGGCAAAGGTTCTGCCAAATTATGACCGCGAACGGGTATATGTTTCAGATATTAAAAAGCTTGTTTCCTGGTATAATACGCTCAGAGACCTGGACCTGTTGAAATTTGATGAAGAACCTGTTCCTGAAACTGATGAAACTAAAGAAAAAGCGGTGGATATCGCCGAAGCAGAACCTAAACAAATTACCCCAACGGCCAAACCGAAGAAATCACCCGCGACAAAAAAGGTAACCGGTAAACCCCAAACCCCAAACCTTAAACCTTAAACCAAAAACCCAATCCTGTGTACGGAATCGTACAATAATTGTATCGGTTCAAACAATTCCTGAAATATTTTTTTAGGTTTTTATAGCATATATATCTATATATCTGCTAATTACTAATTTTGGCACGATATATGGGTATCATGTATTGATCGCCAAAACCTAAAAAATGAAAACAAAAACAGATATAAGAAATATGAAGAGCGTGGCAGCAACAATTATTACTGCCCTGATCTTTACCCTGGGCGTATATTCACAGGAAGAGGTTAAGGATACGACCGTAAAGTCGGATAAACCGATCTATCTGGTCCATGACGATATTTACAAGTATGCCTGGCCGAGGAAGTTCGACAGAAATAACAGGGATTCCAATATAGTGGTCGGATATTATGAAACAACAAAAACCACGGTCTGGATCAAAATCAGGAAGATTTTCACTTCCAGGCCAATGGTCAAAAAATCGCCCCCAAAAGTCACAGGTACTGCTTATATTTTTATGTAATCAGGAATTACGCAGACTGAAGCGAGGCATGACATTCCCTACGCGTCCCTTGTCCCTATCCTCATCTCCTTCCCAAACAATTCCCGATCATCTCAAACAATTCCTCCATTGAAAAGGGCTTGGTAAGAACTTCGCTGCAACCGGCTTCCAGCGCTAAATCCTTGTCGAAGATTGTCCTGCCAGCAGTTTGGGCAATAATCGGGACCTTTTTATCAAGTTTTCTGATCTCACGGGTTACCTGGGTACCGTCCATATCAGGAAGCTTAATATCCATAAGAATTATATCAAACCGGGGATTGTTCCGGAATTGCTCTATTGCCCCGGCACCGCAGGTTTCCCGTACAACCTTGCTACCTGTAAGTTGCAGCAGGTGATTAAGATACAGGAAACTCATTTCATCATCTTCCACGACAAGAATATTTGTATTTTCCAGATTAAGCAGCGGCATATAAAACCTATTGGGCATTTCCACGTAAATGTATAAAAATTCGTAATTTTATACCGGGAACAACATCATGAAAAAAGATATTATTAAGCAATTAACCCAGTTCTTCGAAAAGGATATCTGGAAAATCTCCACCAAGGACAAACATCCGGTATTCAGTTTTTTCGTCCGGCAAGGAAAGATATTTTTCATTGCCATCAGGGGGTTCAACAAGGACAAAATCCAATTGAGGGCCTCTGCCCTTTCATTTTATACCATGATTTCCATTGTACCCATACTGGCAATGGTATTTGGGGTTGCCCAGGGTTTCGGTTTTGACAAACGGCTGAACCAGCTTTTAACGGATCGTCTTGCCGGGCAGCAAGAGGTTTTGACGGTAGTTCTGGATTTTGTGGAAAGGTACCTTGGTCGTATTAATTCCGGATATATCGCCGGCATCGGACTGGTCATATTATTCTGGTCGGTGATGAAAGTACTCGGGAATATTGAAAGTTCCTTCAACAATATCTGGCAGATCAAACAGTCACGCATGTTTACACGCAAGTTTACCGATTATGTTTCCCTGCTGATCATTGCGCCTGTTTTACTGATTGTTGCAAGCAGTTTCAATGTCTCGCAACTGCAAAGTGTTTCCAACAGCATTCCATTTCTGCATTACCTTGATTCCGTTCTGAAAGTGCTGGTAACCATCCTTTCCTATACCCTCATCTGGTTTGTCTTCACCCTGATCTATATCGTTATTCCAAATACCAAGGTAAGATTTATACCGGCACTCATCGCGGGTATCATTGCAGGTACCATGTTTCAGCTGCTGCAATGGGGGTATGTGAACTTCCAGTCATTGTTGTCGGGTTATGGGGCCATCTACGGAACATTTGCAGCCTTACCGCTTTTCATGATTTGGCTCGAAATCAGCTGGCTTATTGTACTGCTGGGGGCTGAAATATCCTTTGCATACCAGAACGCGGTGCAATATGAGCAGGAAGCCGAGGAAATGCAGATAAGTAACAAACACCGTAAGGTTTTGGAATTGCTGGTAGTTCATAAAATAATCAGGAATTTTTCTAATGGAACTGCGCCTTTGAAAGCAGCCGATATTTCCTCCCAGCTTGACGTTCCCGTACGTATTGTGCGCGACATCCTGTATGATCTCATCAACGCCCGGATAATAATCGAAACATTAACCCACGAAGTCCGTGAAGTTGCTTACCAGCCTGCCCTTGATCCGGCAAAGATTACCATTAGTTATGTTATTGAAGCCTTGGATAAACAAGGTCAGCAGGTTAATTTTGATAAAGAATCCGGAGAATTAATTAAAATTAACAGCATTGTCGATTCATTCTATGAGGATGTCCGGAAATCACCCAATAATACTGCTTTAAGGGAGATTTAAACGGAAATGGCCGGGAATATAGGTGACCTTTTTCATCCGCAAAATATTCCACCGGTGTATTCCGGATTCATGTTTTTAAAAATTCACCTGAAACTTTCCTGAAATTCCGGTAAGCCTTCTCAAATATTCCGGCACCTTCTTTATCGGGATAATGTGTTTTCACTTCCGGGTTCCAAAGACTAATTTCACTGAAATCCGGTACAAGACCCATTTTATAAGCAGTAAAAAAAGCAGTTCCCAAAGCTGAGCTTTCACCCGTTTCGTGCTCCACCATAGGCAGATTAAATATCCCAGCCGTGAGGTCTCTCACCATGCTGAACCGGGACAGACCCCCACTGATGTGAAGACGGTCGAATCTCCTGCCATTCAGATATTCCAGTTTTTCAGCAATGTGTTTTAAATTGAACAGGATACATTCCACGGCACTTTTCATCTGTCTTACGGGCCTGTCACCGGGTTGCAGGTTGATAAACCTGTTCAGCGGTTCATAAAGCTGAACCGGGGCCCGCTCACCAAACATCCAGGGCAGGTAATACAGGGGTTCTGCAGGGGCAGGCCCGTGTATCCTTGCAATTCCAGCCGTTGTAGCAACAGCTGCAGCGAAATCAGGTTCGTCCAGTATATCAATTGAGGAATTAAGTTCCCCTGCCAGCCGGTCCAAAACATTGAAGCAATTGTTGCTGGCGCCTCCGGTCACAAACAATCTATCATCAAGGCAGTATGAAAAAAGCACGCCTTCCGGATCAGTTTTTTTTGCGGGACCGGTAAACCGCAATGCGGCACTGGTTCCAAGCGTGAGGGTAAACTCGGTATTGTCAACATTGGCGGAACCCAGATTTGCGGCGATTCCGTCGCTCAGGCCCGGAACAATGGTTATCCCTTTCAGTTCTTTAAGCGTACATCGAACGGTTTCATCCGGTTCAATAATCCCGGACAGGCTGTTTTTTGAAATACCGCACCATGCCAACGCTGAATCGCACCATTCTTTCTTTTCCGAATCAAATAATCCCGTAGCGGAGGCAGTAGAATAATCTAAAACAAGCCTGCCGGTGAGTTTGTATAACAGGTATTCCTTAATACCAACGAAGTGGCTTGCCTTTCTGAAAACATCAATTTCAGAATCCCTCATCTGTCTTATCTTGGTGAGCGGAGACATGGGATGCGCAGGTGTTCCCGTGCGCCTGTAAATTTCATCCGCTGCAGGATCACTTCTCAACAAACGTGTGGCAGCAGCACTGCGGTTATCGTTCCAGAGCTGAAGATTGCCCAAAGGACGCATTTGCCTATCAACGGGCATTATGCTGTGCATAAAGGTGCAAAATCCGATAGCTGCCGGCGTACGGTCCATTTCGGAAAGCAAGCTAACCAAAACGGCCTCGGTCATGCGCAATATCATCTCAGGATCGTGCTCTATATAACCGCGGTCCGAAGGAAGCACCTCGTAATGCTGCTTCTTCATGCCAAGGAGCTTTCCGTGGCTGGAAAATGCAAGGGCTTTTACACCTGATGTACCAACGTCTACACCAACAACATAATCTGTATTTTGCATATTACCGAATTTCCCCTGATGGGTGTTCCTTCAAAGATAATTATTTGGCAGAACAGTGAAACAATTGAAAAGTGGTTCGGATTAAAATAAAATTTATCTTTAGACAAAGATTTGTCAATTCAACAACCATGAAAAAATTCGCCGCATTTACAGCCACTTTGATTATGATTATTCTTAATAGTTGCAACAATGACCAAATGGTCAGCCGGCAGGAAGAAGGTGATTTCCTAAACCAGTTGACCCAGCAGGAAATTGAAGGGACCCGGCTGACTCCTGAATTATTATGGAAATTTGGACGGGTAGCTGATGCCCGTCTGTCGCCGGATGGAAAAACGGCTATTTATACGGTTACCCGGTACGATGCAAATACCGATAAAAAACATACCTGGATATTTTCGGTTTCCTCATCAGGCGGGGAACCCGTTAATCTTACCGATGGTTATCCATCCTGCAGTAATCCCAGGTGGGTGAACAATTCCGGTATCGCTTTTCTTTGTAAGAAAAATGGGAATACACAGATCTGGATAATGAAAGCGGACGGATCAGATAAGACTGAAATATCTGGTATTACCGGGGATATAGGAGGTTTTGAATTTGCACCAACAGGCAAAAGGATCTTTTACCTGCAGGATGTGAAATTGGATTCAACCACACAGGACCTTTATCCCGATCTCCCATTGGCCAAAGGGAGGGTCATCAATGATCTGATGTACCGTCATTGGGATTCCTGGCATGATTATGCTTACTCGCATGTATTTGTAGCGGAAATAGCAGATGGAAAAGTAGGCACCGGAACAGATATTATGGCAGGGGAACCCTTTGATTCACCGCTGCCTCCCTATTTTAACCTTTCTGAAATTGCGTGGAGCCCCGATGGGGTGAAATTAGCCTATACCTGTAAAAAACTAAAAGGTAAGGCATTTGCAGAGAGCACCAATTCAGATATTTACCTGTATGATATTGCCGGAAAAACAACCGAAAACATTACCGAAGGCATGCCGGGATATGACCGTTATCCCGTGTTTTCTCCCGATGGGAAAAAACTGGCCTTTATGAGCATGGAAACACCAGGATATGAGGCTGACAAAGAAAGACTCATGGTATATGATCTTGGTGACCGTACAACAAGTTACCTGTCTTCAGGATTCGATCAGGATGCGCAGCATTTCGTCTGGAGTGATGACAGCAAGCGGATTTTTTTTATCAGCGGAACAAAAGCCACATACCAGATTTATGCATCAGATACCACGGAGGGGACCATCAGGCAAATCACCAAAGGAATGCATGATTACACCGACATCTGCCTGAGCAATAATGTGCTTGTTGGTACCAAAGGAACCTTGTCGGTTGTACCCGAAATATTCAGGGTGGATCAGGAAACCGGCCGGGAAACCCAGCTTACCAATACCAACAAAAACATTTATGATGTAATAAAATCAGGAAAAGTAGAGGAAAGATGGGTGAAAACCACGGACGGCAAGGATATGCTGGTATGGGTGGTATTCCCGCCGGATTTCAGTCCTGATAAGAAATACCCTGCTCTGCTTTATTGTCAGGGCGGACCGCAAAGTGCCCTATCACAAAGATTCTCTTATCGCTGGAACCTGCAACTGATGGCTGCAAACGGCTATATCGTTGTAGCACCGAACCGGAGGGGACTGCCGACTTTCGGACAGGAATGGAACGCCCAGATATCGGGTGATTACGGCGGACAAAATATCCGGGATTATTTAAGTGCCATTGATGAAGTTGCCAGGGAACCTTATGTAGATACTGACCGGTTGGGTGCAGTTGGTGCCAGTTATGGCGGTTATTCGGTTCTGTACCTTGCCGGGGTACATGAAAAACGCTTTAAGGCATTCATAGCCCACTGTGGTATGTTTAATCTCGAAAGCCAGTCGGCCGGCACCGAAGAAATGTTTTTTGTACATCATGATCTCGGAGGATATTACTGGGATAAGCCAAAACCGAAAAGTTACACGCATTTCTCTCCCCACCTTCACGTCGACAAGTGGGACACTCCAATAATGCTGGTTACCGGGGCAAACGATTTCCGCATCCCCTATACCGAAACACTGCAGGCATTTAATACAGCCATGCTCAGGAATATTCCGAGCAAGTTGCTGTTTTTTCCTGACGAAAATCACTGGGTTACAAAACCACAGAACAGCATATTGTGGCAAAGGGAGTTTTTTGGGTGGCTGGATAAATGGCTGAAAGAAGGTGATGAGGTGAAGAGGTGATGTGTGGGTGTGGGTGTGTGGGGGGATACAATGATATTTGAAACAATTGTAGGGGCTGGGCTTGCCCCTGCCCTGATCATTGAAAATAATATTAATTCAAAACTGGCACACTATGAAAAATTATTATAATAAAACGGGAATGAAATTAATAGTCATTTATTTCATCGTTTGCCTGTTGCCTGCCTCAGTTTTAAGTCAGAATCCAGGATTGGTAAATCCTGCCGACAGTGTTCTGCCGGTGATAAAATGTTCTGACTTCAAGGTAACCGGGGACGGCAGTTCGAAGGAATGGAACGAGGCCTCCTGGATAACCCTCGGTAGACAACGGTCAGCCTCCCCGTATCAAACCCGTTTTAAGATCCTTTATTCCGATTCGGGAGTATATTGTCTTTTTTATTGCCAGGATAACCGGATTACCTCTACACTAAAAGGTGACAACCTGGACATTTATCTCGAGGATGTGGTGGAGGCTTTTTTCTGGACAGATGAAACAGTTCCGGTATATTTTGAATACGAATTGTCCCCGATGAATTATGAACTTGTTTTAATGGTGCCCAATTATAACGGGAATTTTCTTGGCTGGATACCCTGGCATTATGCCGGAAACCGGCTTACCCGTCACGCTACCACCGTACAATATGATGAAAACAGTAAAAAATCTGTACTATCCTGGATGGCAGAATTTTACATACCATTCGAACTGCTGAAACCCATGGTACAGACTCCTCCCCAAACCGGAACGCGATGGCGTGCCAATTTTTACCGGATTGATTACGACAATGGCCAGACAGCCTGGTCGTGGCTCCCGGTGCCCGGAACGTTTCATGATTATAAACGGTTTGGAACAATACTTTTTAAGTAATGAAGTGATACCCCATCACTTTTTAAGCACCTGCATGGTATCCTTAAATTTCCCCGACCGTAGCTGTATGAGATACAGGCCGCCCTCCAGTCCATCCAGCGGGAAGTTCATTGTCTGGTATCCAAACCGACCGGCAACTGGCTCCAGTTTTTTTATCACCCGTCCGGAAGTTCCATAGATCCCGACATACACCGTTCCGGATTTTTACAGAAAATACTCCAGGTTGGTTTGATGATCCGCAGGATTCGGAAAACATCCCATCAGCCTGTAATTGTTGCTGGTAAAATCTCTTCCCGGTAATCCGGTGGGACTGCCAAATAAATCAATCCTGCTGGCTGTCCATTCATTAAATCCGGTTGCCTCCATGGCCTCATCCGAAGCTCCAAACCAGTCCTGCACAACCGAAGTATAAACATTTCGGTAATCAATGGCATATTTGATATTTCTGTGGTTACAAATTCATGATTAAACTTTGGAAACTTTTTATATATTATTTGTCTCCATAGTTTATTTGGTTTAAATTTGGGCCATGAATGATGAATTGCTGTCCATTCTCCGGAAGGTAAGTACGCTATACAGGAAGTATGGTATACGCAGTGTAACCATGGATGATATTTCCCATGAACTGGGCATCTCAAAAAAGACACTGTATCAGTATGTTCGTGACAAAGATGACCTTGTCCGTCAATTTGTTGAAATGGAGATGAATGACCATGATAACCGGATGAACATCTCCTGTACCGAAGACAATAATGCCATTGAACAGCTTCTTGAGATCGCCCGATGCATAAGTATTCTGCTAAAAGATCACAGTATGGCTGCAGAATATGATCTTAAAAAGTATTACCCCGACCTGTATAGCAAGGTACGTGATCTGAAAAGAAACCATTTGATGAAGTTTATTCTGGGCAATCTGATAAAGGGGAAGGAAGAGGGCATTTACCGGGAAGAGATGGATTTGGATATTATTGCCAAGCTGAATGTATCTATTATAGATAATATGTTTGATAACGAGGTAATTACAATTGCAGAATTTTTAGATACGCGTTTTTTTTATGAGTTTTTTGTTTATCATATCAGGGGAATTGCCAATGAAAGGGGTCTACAAATACTGGATGCGCAACTGGGCAAATACGAATTTCCGAAATAAAGAATGATCAACCCCTGTCATCGATGCGTTATTACATAAATATCTTAATTTTAATTAAACTATTACCCTATTCAATAATTAATGAAATCCAGTTACAATGAGAAATATTTCAGTTTTGCTCACCATGTTATTGTTCTTTATTGCTCTCCCGGCAAGAACACAGGAACAGCAGGCCGAACAGCCGTTACAATTTTCGCTTAACGAAGCCAGGACCTACGCTTTAAATAACAGTCCGGTTCTCTTGAACTCAGCACGGGATGTAGAGATTGCCAGGAAGAAAATATGGGAAAACACAGCCACCGGGCTTCCCCAGGCAAGTTTAAACAGTTCCTATGCCTATACTCCGGAACTTGCAGGATTGTCCGATCAGTTGGGAGAGTTTATTCCTGATTTTAATCCTGAGGATTTGAAAACCAGTTTTTTAATGACTATACAGGTTAATCAGCTCCTGTTCAACGGTCAGTATATTGTGGGTTTACAGGCTGCCAAGGTTTATGCCGGCTTTTCCCGGCTGGCCGATACCAGGTCAAAAATTGGCATCCTCGAAAGCATCACCAATACCTATTTTACCACACTCATAGCCAGAGAAACCAAAAGCGTGCTTGACTCCACACTGGCTGCAGTAGAGAAGACTAATTTCGAGACCGAACAGATGTACAAAAATGGTTTTGTTGAGGCAACCGATGTTGATCAGCTGAAGATCCTGGTTTCCAACATCAAAAGTTCCCTATCGGTGGCCATCAGGCAAAGTGAGCTGTTGGAACGGTTGTTGAAATATCAAATGGGGTTACCCATTGAAAAATCGATTGTGCTGACCGACAATATTGATTTACTGGTAGCCGCCATGAATCTGGAAGCATCCATTACTGACAGTTTCAGACTGGAAAAAAATATCGACTTCAACATACTTGATACGCAGGAAAAGCTAATGAAACTCAATCTTCAGGCCACCATGTCCCAGTATCTTCCTACCGTTTCAGGGTATTATGCATACTATAAGAGTCTGGATGAGAATTTCTTTAATGATCAATCCCCGAATACTTTCGGATTGTCATTGTCCCTTCCTCTATTCAGCAGCGGACAACGGATGTCCCAGGTAAGTCAGAAACGTATCGATTTTTTAAAGGCACAGACCAATAAGCAAATGGCTGCTGAAAGTTTATTGTTGCAGTATGAAACAGCCCATTCGGAATATTTATCAGCCCAGGATATCTATGTGATGCAAAAGGAAAACCGTGATCTTTCCCAAAGAATTTACAGGAAATCGATCATTAAATTCCGTGAAGGTATCGGTTCAAGCCTGGATCTGAATCTAACCCAGTCACAATTTTTTGAGGCCGAAGGGATGTATTTTAATGCACTGATCTCCCTTGTCTCAGCCAAAACAAAACTTGAAAGTCTGTTAGCCGAATCTGAATAAAAAATGTAAAATCAATAAACTCAAAATAATATGAAAACCAATGTTATATCAGTTATTGCCGTGTTTATGCTCGTGGCATGTGGCGGTAACAAGGAAGCCAAACTTGAAGCATTGAAAAAACAACACGACAAGATATCTCAAAAGATAGAAAAACTGGAAAAAGAGATGACCGCGTCAGCGGATTCAGCCAACCTTACGCCCGAAGGTACTTTTGTTTCCGTTGAAGATGTTCAGCTCAAGCCATTTAACCATTATATCGAAGTTCAGGGAAAACTTGACGGTGATGAAAACCTGGCTATATACCCTGAAACCATGGGGAATCTGGTAGCCGTGTATGTGCAGGTCGGACAGCATGTTGTAAAAGGCCAGGTACTTGCTAAAATTAACAGCGATACTTACCAGGAACAGTTGAAATCGCTTCAATCCACTTATCAGCTGGCACTTGAAACTTTTCAGAAACAGGAAAACCTCTGGAAACAACAGATTGGTTCAGAGCTCCAGTTTTTGCAGGCCAAAACCAACAAAGAATCCCTCGAGTCTCAAATCTCCTCGCTTAAGAAGCAGATTGACATGACCCTCATAAAATCCCCGATCAATGGTAACGTGGAGGAATCGATGGTGAAAGTCGGCCAGTCGGTATCTCCTTCCTTTCCGGCCTTCCGGGTAGTAAATTTCAGCAACCTGAAAGTTAGTGCCGATGTTGCCGAAGCCTATTCGGCCAAAGTGAATACCGGGGACAAAGTAATTGTATATCTTCCCGATATTAAACAGGAAATCCTGGCCAAGGTAACTTTCTGCAGCAAATACATCAACCCTACCAACCGGACGTTTAGTGTTGAAGCCCAACTTCAGACAGGCACCGGAAAACTGAAAGCCAATATGGTCTCGGTGTTGAAAATTAATGACTATCGTGCAGAAAACGCCGTAATACTTCCGATTAATATGGTCCGGTCAGACAATCTGGGGAATTATGTGCTCATTGCCGAGCAGGAGAACAGCCGGTATCTGGCCCGAAAAAAGCAGGTGCAGACCGGACAGGTATACAACGGGCTTGCTGAAATAACAGCCGGACTTGAGCCGGGTCAGAAGGTAATCACCGGCGGATACCTCAATCTTAACGAAGGTGAAGTCATCAGGTTTTAACCTGTTGCATAATTGAATTGTATTCAGGTTTTCAATTGAAACAGAATAAAACCATGAAAGAAAAATTTAAGGAATTCAAACCCACCAGCTGGGCGATAGACAATAAAACCAGCATGTATATGCTGGCCATTATCCTTGCCATTTACGGTTTTATCACCTATTCCACCATACCCAAGGAACAGATACCGGAAATCGTGATCCCGTATGTTATGGTAAGTACCTTTTATCCCGGAACATCACCGGCGGATATGGAAAACTTTGTGACCCGACCGCTGGAAAAAAATATGAAATCAATCGAAGATGTGAAGGTTATCACAAGCAGTTCTGTGCAGGACTTTTCCATGATCATGATTGAATTCAATACCGGGGTGGAAATTTCAGAGGCAAAGCAGCGTGTCAAGGATGCTGTTGACAAAACCAAACGTGATCTTCCGAATGACCTGCTTGATGATCCTGAGGTAGCGGAGATCGACTTTTCCGATTTTCCAATCATGAACATCAACCTTGCCGGTGAATATAGCCTGGACAATCTCAAGAATTTCGCCGATCAGATGAAAGATAAAATTGAAACGGTACCTGAGGTTACTCGGGTAGATATTGTTGGCGCCCTCGACCGGGAAATTCAGATCGATGTGGATATGTATAAAATGCAGGCTGCCATGGTTACTTTCAGGGATATCAGCACAGCTGTATCAAATGAAAACATGACCATTGCCGGAGGCAGCATCAACATGGATGGTATGAGCAGATCGGTGCGGGTGATCGGCGAATTTGCCGACGTGGATGTGATCAAAAATATCACCATTGTCTCATCTAGCGGCGCAGTAGTAAAAATATCCGATATTGCCGATGTTAAGGATTCACATAAAAAGGCTGAAAGCTTTGCCAGGCTTGCCGGCAAAAATGTGGTTACCCTTAATGTAATTAAAAAAAGCGGTGAAAACCTTATCAATGCGGCGGATCAGATAAATGCGATCATTGATGACATGCAGTCGGACGACCTCCCGGAGGACCTCAATGTGTCCATTTCCGGAGATCAATCGTATTACACCAAAATAATCCTTAAAGAGCTTAACAATACCATAGTAATCGGATTTATCCTGGTTACCATCGTGCTTATGTTCTTCATGGGACTCACCAATGCCATTTTTGTGGGTTTCTCGGTCCCTCTTTCCATGGCCCTGGCCTATATTGGTATCCGTCTGCCGTTTCTCGACTTTACGCTTAACATGCTGGTAATGTTTTCCTTCATATTCGCCCTGGGAATAGTAGTTGATGATGCCATTGTTGTAATTGAAAATACACACAGGATTTTCAAAAAAACAGGAATGGATATAAAAAAATCTGCCAAAGCTGCAGCCGGTGAGGTGTTTGTACCCATTCTATCGGGTACGCTGACCACCCTGGCGCCCTTTTTTCCGCTTGCTTTCTGGCCAGGTGTTGTGGGAGAGTTCATGTACTATATACCAGTTACCCTGATACTTACCCTCTTTGCATCGCTGATCGTAGCTTATGCGTTCAATCCGGTCTTTGCCGTTTCCTTTATGAGGCCTGATGAGAAAGAAGGCGAAGTGCGTGACCGCAAATCCATTTTCAAGACAGGATTGATCATATTTCTCATTTCTGCCGTTTTTTATCTGCCCGGTTTCTATGGTGGTAAGTTTTTCATAGGCCTTGCTAATCTCGGAGTTTTCATTGCCATAAGTTACGTACTGCATAACCTTTATATGTACAAGGTTTTACTGCGATTCCAGCTGCATGCGATTCCCGCTTTGCTCCGATCATACGAGAAAGCCCTTCGATGGGCGTTAAAGGGCCGCAGACCCCCGAGATTATTGTGGGGCCTTATTGCCCTTTTTATAGTTACCATTATGTTCTATGGAGCCAGCAAAAGTAAATTGGTATTTTTTCCCGATGGTGATCCGGCTGTAATTTATGTGAGCATAAAAATGCCGGTAGGAACTGAGGCCAACGTTACCGATTCGGTTACCCGTATCGTGGAGGAACGTGTTTTCAATGAGATTGGTGAAAACAATCCCATCGTTGAATCGGTTATTTCCAATGTTGCACTTAATGCATCCTCCGACATGTTCGGCGGGGGTAATGTTACCTCCAACCTGGCACGCATGACGATCAATTTTGTTGAGTTTGCCAGACGCCATGGTGAAAAAACCACACCCTATGTGGATAAAATCAGGAAAGTTGTGAAAGATATACCTGGAGTTGAAATTACCGTGGACAAGGAAAATATGGGCCCGCCGGTTGGCAAGCCCATAAACATTGAAGTTTCCAGTGAAAACCTCGATGAGTTGATAATTACAGCCGACCGGTTGATCAAGTTTATCGATTCTACCGGTATCCGGGGCATCGAGGAGCTAAAAAAGGATTTTGAGATAAACAAACCCGAACTCATCGTGGAGGTGGACCGTGTGCGTGCTAACCGCGAAGGGATCACTACGGCCCAGATAGGCAGCGAACTGCGTACCGCCATCCTGGGTTCGGAAGTTTCAAAGTATCGCGAAGAAGAGGAACAGTTTCCGATCCAGTTGCGGTACAATGAATACCTGCGGGAAAATATCGACCGTCTCATGAATATGAAGATCACCTTTATGGATTTGGCTACAGGACGGTTGAAAAGTATTCCCCTGTCATCGGTAGCTACGGTTAAGTATCAGAGTACCTACGGCGGAATTAACCGAAAAGATCTGAAAAGGGTGATCACCGTTTCATCCAATCTGCTTTCAGGATTTAATTCAAACGAGGTAAATGCCAGTATCAGGGAAGAACTGAAGAGCTTCAGTAAATCTGCCGATACGGAAATTTCAATGACAGGAGAACAGGAAGACCAAACTGAAAACATGATCTTCCTCTTAAAAGCGATGTTTTTATCTTTGTTCCTGGTGTTGTTCATCCTGATCACCCAGTTTAACTCGCTCAGCAAACCTATTATCATTATTTCCGAAGTAATTTTCAGTATCATAGGCGTTTTACTGGGATTTGGTATTTTTGGTATGGATTTCTCCATTATCATGACCGGGATGGGTATAGTTGCACTGGCTGGTATTGTTGTTAGAAATGGCATTTTGCTCGTTGAGTTCACTGATAAACTTAAAGAACAGGGTGTACGTACCCGGGAAGCCATCATTCAGGCCGGCAAAATCAGGATTACGCCCATTGTACTTACAGCAACGGCAACCATACTGGGGCTCATTCCACTGGCAATTGGCTTCAATATCAACTTTACAACGCTATTAACCGATTTAAATCCCCAGATACATATCGGCGGAGATACCCGGCAATTTTTCGGACCGCTGGCCTGGACAATTATATTCGGACTGTCATTCGCAACCGTGTTAACTTTGATCTTTATCCCTCTTATGTACAAAATGCTGTATGTTGGCAAGCTGAATATGAAGCGCGGAGCACATTTAAGAAAGCTCAGGAGAGAGGATAGAAGAGCTAATCGGTAATTGGTATAATACATAATGCTGCAAAATCATTACGGCGAATTCGCCGCCCTTTTCGTGGCCCTGTTCTGGACTGTTACAGCCCTGTCATTCGAATCCGCCAGCATAAAGGTGGGGTCTTTGCCTGTAAACCTCATCCGGCTTGTTATCGGTTTTATATTTCTTTCCCTGCTGAACCTGGTCCTCAGAGGATTGGTATTCCCTACCGATGCATCGGTACATAACTGGATCTGGTTATCAGTTTCGGGTTTGATAGGATTTGTTATCGGAGATTATTTTCTTTTCAAATCCTATACCATAATCGGATCATGGTTTGCCATGCTTATCATGACCCTTGCACCACCCATGGCCGCTGTTTTCGGATGGATATTGCTGGATGAACGGTTGAACCTGATTTCCATCACAGGTATTACAATAACCATGCTGGGCATTACCATTGCCATGTTCCGGCGTGACAGGGTAAACCGCAAGGTAACTGTAAGCAAGCCATTGTCCGGTATTCTTTTCGCATTTGGAGGTGCATTAGGGCAGGCCTTGGGAATAGTTTTCAGCAAATATGGCATGCAACAGTACAATCCGTTTGCCGCCACACAGATACGAATAATTACAGGGATTGTCGGGTTCATGATTGTTGTAACCCTGGCCGGTAAATGGGGGTCAATCCGGTCGGCGGTGCTAAATCATGCTGCGATGAAACCCATAGCACTCGGATCATTTTTCGGACCATTCCTTGGCGTTTCCTTCTCCCTGCTTGCCATACAGCATACCTCCACCGGAATAGCCTCCACCATTATGGCCCTGGTACCTGTCTTTATTATTCCTCCCAGTATATGGCTGTTTAAACACAAGGTTACCACCCGGGAAATAATCGGAACGGTAGTTAGCCTGATTGGAGTAGCATTATTTTTTCTTTAACCCTGCGAGGATTTATAACCCTCGCAGAGGTTTTGGATTATTTGCAAAACTCATTTCTAATATTTACTTTCGGGAAACCCAAACCAAAACATAGCATCATGAAAGATTATATCAGGCGCTCCGTGAAATTTATTGTTTATATCGTTATTATATTCGTGGTATTCCTGGTGATTATCCCATTATTTGTTGAAGGTAAACCCGCAACGGAATCATTCCGGAAGATGTTGGGCGATCAGCGGTTCATCATCATGATGGCATTGTTGTTTGCGTACGGGTTAGTTTACCCCTTAATTGCATTTACTAAGATCCAGCGGCACCTCAACAGTTCCTTTGCGGAAAACAGGGAGGTTTTTGTAAAGGCATTTGAAAGTCTCAATTATATTAAAGAAAGTGAGACAAAGGATAAGCTTGTTTACAGGAAAAAATCGCATTTCACCCGCTTTACACAATGGTACGAGGACAGGATTGTGATCAAAACCGGTGACAATCCCGTAACCATGTCGGGAATGAGAAAACCGCTTACCAGGCTTGACAAATCTATTGACTTTTTATTGTCCAAATCAACAGAATAGTCCTCCTCAGGTAGTTGCTGTAGTTTTGCGCTTGCTGTAACGATCGGACACAAAATCCCAGTTAACAACATTCCAGAAAGCATCAATGAATTCCGGACGCCGGTTCTGATATTTCAGGTAATAAGCATGTTCCCAAACATCAAGACAAAGAAGGGGAACACCTTTTTCTGTGGCAATATCCATTATGGGACTATCCTGATTGGAAGTGGAAGTTATTTTAAGTTTATCTTCACCAACAATCAGCCATGCCCACCCAGATCCGAATACCGTCCTGGCTGCTGCCCCAAATTTCTCCTTAAAAGCATCCAATGATCCGAAATCCCTGATCAGTGCATCCACCAACTCTTTTGAAGGTTGTTTGCCGGTAGCGGGAGCGATCATTTTCCAGAACATCTTGTGATTCAGGTATCCGCCACCATTGTTACGTATCGCAGCAGGATACTTTGATATCTCCGACAATATTTCATGAGCAGTTTTTCCGGTGAGTCCTGCCGCTTTCACAGCTGCATTAAAATTATTGGTATAAGCTGCGTGATGCTTTGAATGGTGTAACGCCATGGTTTCCGAATCAAAAAAGGGTTCCAATGCATCGTAAGGGTAAGGTAATTCAGGTAGAACAAACTCCCCGTTCCATTTTTTTCTGGATTTTGCTGCTTTCAATTTTGAGGATAAGCCAAGTGTAAAAACACCGGCAATTCCCAGAAATGATGACTTAATAAAAGTTCTTTTATCCACTACAAGTGTTTTATTTAAAGTATTGCATTATACCAGGAACAAACTTACGAAAAAAAAGTTTAACCTACTGCTCCGGATACAAAACCACCCTTACATACTTCTCCAGATTAATCTTTTTTGCTGCTTCCTTTAGTTTTTCCGACGTCACCGATTCAATTCGACTGCCATATTCGGTGATAAGACCCGGATAGTTCAGGCGGTAAACATCCACCAACTGACCAACCCAGAAATTATTTTCCTTGAGGTTGTTTTCCATTTCCCTGCGCTGTGCTTCTTTAACCTTGTTGAGGTCATCAGCCGTTACCCCGTCATTTTGAACTCTGACGATCTCAGCGATTGCGGCTTTTGTAAGTGCATCGGTGTTTTCGGGGGAACAGGGAATCATTATACTGACCTCCAGATGATTGTATGGTATCTTCACCAGTTTGACACTAACTCCTATGCCGTATATGCCGCTCATCTGTTCCCGTAATACATCTGTGTATCTGATGTCGAGCAACTGACCGAGAGAACTTAACATATGACTTTCAACAGGATCCCAGGGTTCTTCGGCCTCAAAATACATGGCCACCAGGCTTTTAGGATCATTCCCTTTATATACAGGCTTGTCCACATTTCCAGAGGGTGGACGAATTCCCATATCTTTCCAGCTTTCGGTTCTTTTCTGGGAAGGAAGGCTTGCCAGATAAGTTTCAATGAGTGGTTTCAGGCTGTCAATTTTAAAAGAACCCACAAAGAAAAAAGTGAATCCGGAAGCATCGGAAAACCGGTCACTGTAAATCTCAAAAACACGGTTGAAATTTATCCTGTCAATATCCTCCTCAGTCGGGATTAAATCAGCACGCGGATTATTCTGTGTTCTGATCCGGGCATACTGGTCAAGGAAAAAGTTCTGAGGATCGGACAGCAGGTTTTTTATTACACCCTTTTGTTTGGCCAGGTAAGCCTCAAACAGTGCACTGTCTTTGCGGGGTTGCGTAAATCCAAGATATACCAGCTGCATCATACTCTCAAGATCTGCCGGCGCCGCCATGCCGGTAAATCCTTCCTGGTAAGGATTAATGAAAGAATTTACGGACACTATCTTTCCTGCGAGCAACTTATTGATGTCGCTTGGAGAATAATTCGCCAATCCGCATTCCCCGACAATATCAGCCGCATATACTGCCGACTGGTGGTCGGACAGGTCATAAACCGAATAACCACCCGGACTGTAAGCCCTGAAAAGGATTTCATTGTTTTTAAAATCCGTGGATTTTAGTATTACTTTCGCTCCATTGGAAAGGCTCATTTCGGTGACACCTAATGTTTCATTCCTCCTGGTAAGAATTATACGTCCCTTTTTCGGCTCTTCAGCCAATAACTGTTCACCTGCTGTTTTATCAACATAGGCTTCAATGTTGCTTTTTTCTGCCTGATCAATCACAGCCAATACCTGTTCCTCACCGGGTAAAGAGATTCCTTCCTTCTGGGGTCCCATGATGATGACAACCCGGTTGTCTCGGGTGAGCATTCTACGGGCAATATCGTTAACCTCATCGGGACCGATCCCGCTCAGGTATTCCTTAACAAATCCGAACTCATATTCAATTCCCGGGATAGGCTCCTCGGTTAAAAAATTACGGATATACTCTGAAACCAACTGCTCTGACTCAGTTTTATCACGCTCATTATAAGCAATTTCATAGGATGAGTAAAACTGTTTTTTCTGCCTTTCCAGTTCACCCTCGGTAAAACCATACCTGACAACCCTTTCCGTTTCAGTGACCAACGCCTGAATGCCCGCTTCAATACCCGTCTCAGGAACCAATCCTGCCAATTGCATCGCACTTTTCTCACGTGTTCCCAACGATCCAAACTGCGCTATCGAATAGAGTAATGGCGGATTAGCCTGTTCTTTCAGTTCTTCGAAACGCTGGTTCAGCATGGTTGATACCAATTGAATGACCAAACCTTCGCGGTAATCTTTAACGAGCTTCTGATCCGGGGGATCAGTCTTACAGGCAATCTGAATAATTGTATAAGGGCTTTCCTTATCGGACGCAACAACAACTGCAGTACCGGGTTGATCCGGAATTTTGAAACTTACACGTTGCCTGGGGTTTTCCGGCATTTCCAGTCGTGAGAAATGTTCCCTTATCGATTTTTCCACGGCATCCGGATCGATGTCCCCAACCACGAGGAAAGCCATGAGGTCGGGACGATACCAGTCGCTATAAAACCTTTTTATCGTTTCATAGGAAGCACCTTCGATGATCTCTTTCTTTCCGATCGGAAGACGGTTGGCATACTGCGAGCCTTTGAAAAGTACAGGGATAAATTTTTCCTGCATCCGTTGAGTCGGCCCCTGGCCCAGCCGCCATTCCTCCACGATTACTCCCCGCTCTTTGTCAATCTCTGCATGATCAAAAGTAAGATTATGTGCCCAGTCCTCCATGATCTGGTATCCCTTTTCCAGAATGTGCGCCGAATCCGTTGGCAGGGTAAGCATATATACTGTTTCATCAAATGATGTATAAGCATTGATCTCGGGGCCAAACTGTACGCCAACCGACTGCAGGTATTTCACCATGTCATTCTTGGCAAAATTCTTTGTTCCATTAAATGCCATATGCTCATTAAAGTGGGCCAGACCTTGCTGGTCGTCATCCTCCAGTACGGATCCGGCATTTACCGCGAGTCTCATTTCAACCCGGTTCTCAGGTTTTTTGTTCTGGCGGATATAATAAGTCAGTCCGTTCTCAAGTTTCCCGATCCTTATCTTTTCATCAGCCGGAATGATCTGACTGAGTTTATCCTGTGCTGCAATAAAATTAAGGGGTAGCAGGAATAATAGCATAATGACAATACACTGCTGCCTAAAAAACTGGTTGGTGTTTTTCATCACAAAGGGTTTATTATTAATAACAACGTGTTACAAAATTATTTCTTAGGTTTTGGAAGAAAGGGGAAATAATAATGGATGTTCTCACTCGTAAGTCTGGTACCGTATTCCGAATCCTGGAATGATTCACAGTATTTAATGCTTCCTCCTTTTTCTGTTCCATAGAATTCAATGAGTTTTTCCCTGAAGGGATTGGCATTCCAGTTAGATTTCAACATCTTCCCAAGCCAGGCACGTCTTTCGGAATCCGATGCAGGCACCTGGTCAAGGACTCCCCGGTTGAAAGGCAACCATTCGTACATTTGTGAAGTGTGCTGGTGATACATATCTAACTTTTTTTCAATGGCATCATCAATATCAATGCAAACATCGGGCTTAAATGGTTCGGGATGGGTAAAACCGTCGGCCATATACAAAAACACAGGGTTTTTTTCCAGAAAAGGAACTTCGGGCAATATTGTCGGGACAGTAACCATATAGGCGGCATCATTTACCAATACTCCGGTATAACGGTGATCGGGATGGTAATCATAAGGCCGGGGATAGATTACAATGTCGGCTTTTTGTTCGCGGACTATCTTAATTATCTGTAACCTGTTTTCATAGGTGGGCATCAACTGACCATCATGATTATCAAGTGTAATATACCTTATTCCGATAACCTCTCCTGCCCTGCGGGCTTCTTCCCTGCGGATTTTTGCCAGTTCGGCCGCTTTGATCGATTGATGGCCGGCATCACCATTGGTAACGGAGACCATAAGTACGTCATGTCCCAATTGTGCCCATTTGTATGCGGAGGAACCATATTCATCGGGATCATCAGGATGTGCGCCGATAATAATAATGTGCAGCTTGTAATCCGGAACTTGCTGAGCGCTTATTGTTGGCAAAAATACCATAGCCAGGGAAACAACAAAAAATAAAATTCTTTTTTTCATTATAAGGTTTTTTAGATTTGAAATTATTACTGTTCACCAGAAAGCTAAGTTAACAATACCATCAAAAATGACCAAAATATTAAAAATTTTCAATGCTTCTGCATTTACCGGAACACTGAGATCAAGTCCATTGGATTGTTAATCAATAATTTTGCACCATTGGCCCTGAGTTCTTCACCCGTCTTGAACCCCCATAATACACCTACCGCATACATACCCGCCTTTGTTGCCGTAATCATATCCACATCCGAATCTCCCATATAAATGATATCCGAAGGGTTAATGCCCATTTGATTACTGATGTTCACGGCACCCGCCGGATCCGGCTTTTTGGGGAAGTCGGGGCGGGCTCCCATCACCCGCTCAAAATTTACTTCACCCAATAAATGAGAAACAATTTTCAGGGTGAGTGGTTCAGCTTTATTAGAAAACACAGCCAGCATTATTTTCCGGAACACCAGTTCATGGATCAGTTCTCTGATGCCATCGTACAAACAGGTATTTACCAAACAATTCCGATCGTAGTCGTCCATCATTTCTGCCAGGCAGCAGGATATTTCTGCCGGCTGCCGTGCATATTCCGGCAATGCCTGTATTACCAGATTTTCCAGTCCCCTTCCCACCAGCAGTTTATAATCCTCTGTCCCGTGACCTGGATACCGCCGGGCTGTAAGAACGCGGTTCATGGAACCGGCAATGTCGGCCAGCGTATTGGCAAGGGTGCCGTCGAGGTCGAAGATAATTCCCTGGAATGTCATGGATGAAAAGGATTATTATTTCCCGCAAAGATGCCGAATTTTGTTACCCTACCGGGTCACAAATTTCATATGATATGCTGAGTTTGCCATCACCTTTTCTTTTGAAAAATAGTCCGGATGATATTTCCCGTGAACATACATTTCAGTTTGATCACAGTAATGCCTGCTTGCCGGAATTCCTGAATTTCCCGTGGGTATAACAGCCAGCGAGTTGTCCCAGTTGCTCAGGTCGAATATATGCCTGTGTGAAGCGCCATGGTTGACATCAAATGGCTTGTTGGTATCATAACTGAAGGGTGATACTGTGTGAAAACTTCCTCCCACCGGAAAAGGGCCGCGGTTTAACCCGAATACACGGTCGAGTATCTTAACGGTGGACAGGGGATGTGAAAGAACCAGGTGATGCTGTGCGCCCCATTCCCAGGTATCCGGATTGCTTCCATGTTTGATCTCCAGATCCGAAACCGAATTGGAAAAAGCGCAATTGATCATTTCATGGAGGTCTTCGGTTTTGTTACCGGTGTCCACATTGTCGAACCACGAAGAAGTCCCTCCGTCGATCAGCTGATCGGTGGCGATCCGGCTCAGGGAACTTACGCCGTTAAAACTTCCGAACAGTCCTTCACCCATCTCATCGGCAAAGGTGCATTTGATAATACCGAGGTAAATTGATTCAAAAAGCAAGGCGGCAGCACTTTTACTGTTCATGGAACAATCCCAGTTCTTCAGCAATTCACCGGCACGGCTTTCTACCGGGCTCATGCCTTCGTAACCCTCAAGCGCATCCAGAATGACAGGCAAATATTTTTCTGCCAGTTTCGAGTGCTGGTCGAGTTGAACAACTGCAAAATCTTGCACTGAGAGAAAGTCGTTTGCAGAAAGGAGCTCTGTAATTCTTTCAAAGCGGCTCGGAAGCGAATACCATGATCCGATATGGTAGGGATATCCGGAAGGCGCCGTGCGGTTATTGGCTGAGGCCACAAAGCTGCTTGAGGGGTTGAACAGGAAAGGCAATTCCTCAAAGGGGACATAACCTTTCCAGTCGTATTCATCCGTATCACCCGGTAAGACACCAAACGGAATATCGCGTTTGCGGATGGGAACACCTGCAGCACAATACAGACCAATATTTCCTTTCTTATCGGCATAAACGATATTCTGACTAATAGAGGTAAATGTTCCCAGTGCAGTTGTAAAGTCATTCCAGTTGCCGGCCCTGTTTAAAAGCATAACGGTGAGGAATTCATTACTTGCTTCATCACCTACCCAGTGCATACTAACAGCTTTTCCGGCAATTTTTTTAAAAGAGGATACTACAGGCCCCCTGTGGGAGAACCGTATTGTTTTTTCAATCTCTTCACCATCGCTGGTTTTGATAACCGTTTTTTGAATTTCAAAATTTCGCCATTCCCCCATATATTCGTATTGCGATGAATCCCGGGGATTGATTTTTTCTTCGTAAAAGTCCATGTTATCCACATAAGTATTGGTCATGCCCCACGCGATGCTGTCGTTATGGCCACAAATGATTACCGGGGCACCCGGCAACACCAGGCCGGTCACATTTAATTTACCCTCAACCACCTGGTGCATCTGATACCATATTCCCGGAACACTCAGGCTAAGGTGCATATCATTGGCCAGTAATGGCATGCCGGAAGTAGTTCTGGATCCGGAAACAGCCCAGTTATTGCTGGCTTCAAGAACATCGGCACCCAATTGCTGCAACCGGGCTGAATTCAATAACAGATCAGGCAACAGGGAGGCGGATCCGGTTTCCTGTTCCGGCATGGAATATACCACGGGTTGGTTCCTCAGCAGGTCGGGCAGCAATTGCAGATAACGCATGGAATCCACCTTGCTTTGAAGCGTTGAGAGAAGGATCTCACTCCAGCCGGCTTTCAGGTCCCAGGCCATATATCCGATCATATTCAGGGAATGATATGGCTCCCATATCCCAGGCTTGTATTTCAGGATAGCAAATTCGGGCGGAAGGTGACGGCCGTTATTTTGTATGAACTGATTTACTCCCGATGCAAAAGCGTTTAAGGCTTCCAAACAAGCAGGATCGGCCTGTGAAAGGATCATTTCTGATTTTTCCCGGAAACGTAATGCCCTTAATAACAGGTCAGTATCTACATAATCCTTTCCAAAGATTTCAGACAACCTGCCTTCGGTAACATGACGCAGCATATCCATTTGCCAGAGCCGGTCCTCTGCCAGGAGGTAACCCACTGCCATATACAGGTCGTGCTCATCCGTTGCATACACATGTGGTATGGCAAGGTTGTCACGGTAAACCTCAACCGGCGCATGCAATCCCTCAAGCATAAGATCTTTATTGTAGTCGGGAATGGAACGGTGCGAAAGGTGACGGATAAAGAATAATGCAGCCAGAACCAGTACGATCAGCAGCATGAGGATCGTGAAAACAGTACGTTTAAGGATTTTCATACGTGAAAAATTAGAGGTTTACTGAAGTGCAATGTTTAGCCGGACCGGCTGATGGTCTGAGTTCTCAAACTTCAGATCAATTGTGCTGCAATCCTGCAGTTTGATGTTGGGTGACAACAAAAAGAAATCGATCACGGTGGTTCGTGTTTCCCCTTTGGTATACGGGATATCCAGCCGTCGATTCGTCGGCAGGGTGTTATCATAAACCCATTGCCAATCTGCAGGCAAATAACCGGGTTCAATATTTTTATTATCAATGGTATCAAACACTTCTCCCGAAAAGGCTGGTTGGAAACCCGGAGGACACTGGTTCCAGTCGCCACCTACCAGGATATAATTCCCCCGGCTGTATTCCTCAACAAGGAATTCCTTCAGGTAGGCCATCTGCTGGTCGCGGATACTGCCGTCGTCGTAAGCTTCATTGTGCGTATTGATTACAAGCAATTCCTTTCCGTTGCTCACCGGGATCCGAAGTACCAGGAAGCACCTGTCGAGCATAAACAATCTTGTTGGCCAGCCATATTTGCCGGGGAAAGAATATCGTATGGCGGTTGAAGGAACGAGCCTGCTCAGGGTAAGCAATCCTGAATTAACCGCACCTATAGGCTGTGCAGGTGGTACGGGGACAAAAAAAACATCGTAATTCTTACCATAAAAGCTGATAAAGCCGTCGAATTCTCCGGAGAGTCTCTCCACCTGGTTAAGCCTGTAGCTTCGTTTGCTTCTGATATCAACTTCCTGAAGCAGAAATATATCAACCCCATCCTGTGACTGCAAAAACCGGTCAATCGATGCATAATTCAGCATGAATTGTTCGGTTGGCGTCCGCACTCCCTTTCCTCCATCATAAAAAAAATCCATCTGTTTGTCAAGCCCGCAATAACCAATGTTCCAGATAAGGAGACTGATCACCGAACTATCGGGAATGGGAATGGTAACAGTACCCGCATTTGTCAGATGTTCTGCGGAATCGGGCCTGTAATCGGTAACGGTGGCATAACCGATCAGGAACAATAACGTCAAAACAGGGATAAGTACAACTATCAGAAAGATTTTCAGAATTTTGTACATGGCTATTGGGTTAGGCTTAATATGGGTAACTGTACAATGAACTTTAAAAGTAAAACAATTTTTATTTTGCCAGTTGATTACGAAATTAAAAATACTAATTTAGTTGCAATTCAACAGTTGCCTAACTATTATTTATATGAAAATCAAATCATTATTTTTTATGTCTGTTTTACTGGCAGCTTTTCTGCATTTCGGTGTACAGGCCCAGTCTGATACAACAAAAACAGCTGACAAGGCCGATAAGATCAAGAAAGGATGGAATTTCGGAGGAGTACCCGTAATAGCCTATGATTCCGACATCGGGTTCAAATACGGTGCCCTGGTAAATGTATTTAATTATGGCGACGGATCGCAGTATCCAAAATACCGTCACTCGCTTTATTTCGAGTGGTCGCGTACTACAAAAGGAAGTGGCGTTAACCAATTCACATATGATTCAGAGTATCTGATCCCTGGTATCCGTGTTTCTGCCGAGGCAAGTTTGTTAACCGAACAATCACTTGATTTTTATGGATTTAACGGATATGAATCGTATTACAACCCGGATTATGAAGATGAGGAAAGTGAAGACTATATTTCCCGGATGTTTTACAACCAGGAGCGTAAGTTAACGCGTCTGAAAGCTGATTTTCAGGGTAAGATAACCGGAAAGCAGTTCCGCTGGTTTGCCGGCATTGAATACAACAATGCCAAACTGGGTACGGTAGATATCGATAAACTGAACAAAGGCAAGGATGCCGAAGACCAGTTGCCCGACACTGCCCTTTTGTATGACAGGTATGTTGCCTGGGGGCTGATACCAGGTGACCAGGCCGATGGCGGTCATACTACCCTGATAAAGGCCGGTGTGGTTTATGATACACGCGACATTGAAGCCAATCCCATGAAGGGGATCTGGACCGATCTGCAATTTTTGATGGCACCTTCTTTTCTGGGTAACGACAATCTCTCTTACACACGCGTAGCCCTGACGCACAGGCAGTATTTCACCCTGGCCCCCCAGGTGCTGAATTTTGCGTACCGGATAAGCTACCAGGCCAAACTCAGCGGTGATATGCCTTATTATATGCTGCCCTTTGTTTATAATACCGCTCCCTCACTCACCCGCGACGGGCTGGGTGGTGCGAAAACGGTACGTGGCGTGATGCGGAACCGGATTACCGGGGATGATTTCCTTTACGGGAACCTGGAATTGCGCTGGAAATTTTTGCGAACGCTCCTGTTTAACCAGAATATTTATCTGGCCCTGAGTGGTTTTTTGGATGGCGGGATGGTTACCGGTAATTACCAGGTTGACAAGTCGGGTGTACCCGCAGATGAGTTTAGCCAAAAGCTGGTCCAGGACAGTGATGAAAAACTGCACCTGGGTGCAGGCGCGGGTATTCATATCGTAATGAACCAGAATTTTGTGATTGCGGTGGACTATGGCCGCGCACTCGATCCGGGTGACGGTGAAAGTGGATTGTATATCGGGTTGAATTTTTTGTATTAGTAGGTAGGCTGCAGGTTGCAGGCATAACATTAAGCCCCGTATGGTCGGCCTGTACAATTTTTTAAAGCCCCAACTCCGGTGCCGGATTACCTCATGCTATTGGCATCTCCCCTGGAAAAAGACATTATGGTAACCTGATCAAAATGAAAAATATATAATTATTTCCAAAAAAACTATGGTTCCCTGATACGGATACTATAAATAAACCGTAAATTATTACGACGTCTCATAAATTAACTTATT
>Ga0209431_10000415_pt1 | contig 35733 bp, 30 predicted proteins | sample RifCSP13_3_FD_184021 | JGI IMG/M metagenome (GOLD analysis project Ga0209431, IMG submission 184021) | Soil microbial communities from Rifle, Colorado - Rifle CSP2_sed 13_3 (SPAdes) (version 2) | ecosystem: Environmental > Terrestrial > Deep subsurface > Rock core/Sediment | place: Rifle... | reverse complement strand
GCTATTGAAGTTCCCGGTGTACTGCAGGATATTTTTATCCCCTGGTCGTGCCAGGCGATTACCGGTGTGCCGGTAACCGGCTGTATACCGCCGGGCCAGAAAAGTTCACGCGAAGACAACTCCGGTAGTTTCCACAAATCATTGTATTGCCCGTCCCAGCTATTGTAAGCCTCCCGCAGCCGGGTAATATCTTTTTGATAGGCCGGATCTTCCATCAGGTCATTCAGCTCATAGGGATCATTATCCACGTCAAAAAATTCCTCTGCCGGCCTGGGGTAATCGAACCACCTGCGTTGCACCTCATTCAGCTTTCCCTGCCGGTAAAGTGTCAGCAAATGCGCCATCATGGGGATCTGTTTGCGATAGGCTACATCCATATAGTCCGGGGTTCCCGGAAAATAATTCCGAACATACCGGAAGCGTTTGTCTCTTACATAACCGGCCTTGTCAACAATTTCATCCATCCGGTTGCGTCCCCCGTAAACATATTCTCGAGGTGATGCTGCATAAACACCTAAAAAAGGCTGCCCGTGCATATAGTCAGGAGGCCTGATACCGGCAAGGGATAACAGGGTTGGCGGAATATCCACAAAACTGCAAAGCCGGTCCTCCACCTTTCCTGCATTCCTTTTATCCGGGAAACGGACGATCATGGGAACCCGGGTGCCGGTTTCATAGATTTCGCGCTTACCGCGTGGCAGGGGTCCTCCATTATCCGAATACCAGAGGATGATGGTATTGTCCAGCAGTCCCTCCGCGACCACCTCGCTGATCAGGGCCTGCACCTGCTTGTCCATTTCATGGATATTGCTGTACATCCGGGCCACGTCGCGGCGGACAATGCTGTCGTCGGGATAATAGGGGGGAAGCGGCACACTGTCGGGATCAACGGTTAGCGGCTCGTTTGCCCGCTGCCATTGCTGGGATTCGTGGGTAGTTATAATATTGAAAACTGAAAAGAAGGGCATGCCTTCCGGACGGTTTTTCCAGTGCGCCCGGGTGCCATTCTCGTCCCAGGCGGTTAAAGGTGCCGCGAACTGGTAATCGGTCTTGCTGTTGTTGGTACAATAATAACCCGCAGCCCGCAGGTATTCGGTGTAGCATTTGGCCCCTTCGGGAAGCACAACGTCATAAGGCTGTATTTCCGGGGGCATGCTCTGGTTGTTCATGCCCGTATTGCGCATATGGTTGGCCCCAATGGCTGTGGGATACATGCCGGTTATGAGGGCTGCCCGGCTGGGTGCACAAACCCCTACCGGAGTATACATGCGGTTATACCGGATTCCCTCACTGGCCAGCCGGTCGAGATTAGGAGTTTTAGCAACCGGGTCACCAAAGCATTTCAGGAAGGGACTGATATCCTCGCACACGATGCATAGAATATTGGGCTGTCTGAGTGGCTTTTGCTGTTGGGAAGGCTGCTGACCCCTGGCATTTTCGGCCAGGAGGGACCCCAGCATCATGGTAATTGCACCTGAATAGAAAGGCAGTGCAGGTAGTTTATTCATGCGTTGTGGTTTTAGGGTGTAAAGGTGAAATTGGCAGAAGACGTTCGGGCCGATCCCATTAATTCCTCCATGTCGTGTACCCTATCCGGATAGGATGATGCCAGATTGCAGGTCTCACCAGGATCTGCATCCAGATCATACAATTCTACAGCGCCCTGAGGAATTGTATTCACATGGTTTTGAACCGCCTTCCATTTTCCTGAGACCAGAGCCTTCCTGCCTCCCTGTTCATGAAATTCCCAGTACAGGTAGTCATGCTGCGGCTGTATTCTGCCCAGCAGCTCAGGTAAAAAAGATATTCCGTCTGTCCCTGCAGGTATTTCGCCGCCGGCCAGTTCCACCAGGGTAGGTAAAACATCCCAGAAAGCGGAAACATGGTCTGAAGTCCTCCCCGGCAATATTATTCCCGGCCAGCGGACAATCATGGGTATTGGCCGTGCCGGCAATAAGCAGGCCTCCAAATACAAGTCTTGCATGCATGCGAAAAAATGACGTACAGTTAAACGAAGATAGGCATTCTTCCTTAACCCGGAAATCAATTTTGCTGTATAAAAAATGCTTTATTAGGATTATTCCTTTGCATAATTCAGGATAATCTATTATTTTTGCAGCCTGAAAAAATTCCTCAGTAGCTCAGTTGGTTAGAGCATCTGGCTGTTAACCAGAGGGTCCTAAGTTCGAGTCTTAGCTGAGGAGCGTGATAAAAAAACCCTACGAGGGTTCGAAACCCTCGTAGGGTTTATCATTTAATCCCCTTCCTATGAAAAAGATCCTTGGAATTGGCAATGCCCTGGTGGATGTAATACTGTTCATGGAAAACGGCGGATTGCTGGATACCTTTTCTTTGCCCAAAGGCAGCATGCAGCTCGTGGATGCAGACAAAGCACTCCGGGTGGAAGAAGCTGCCCGGCTGTTGAAAAAACACCTGGCGTCAGGCGGCTCTGCTGCCAACACCATATACGGACTGGCTAACCTGGGCGTTGAAACGGCGTTTATCGGAACGGTGGGTAACGACGCCATGGGCACGTTTTTCGAAAAAGACCTGCGGGATTCCGGGATCAACCCGATTCTTGCCCACAGCCCCACCAATACCGGGAGGGCCATATCGCTGGTTTTACCCGGCGGTGAGCGGACATTCGCCACTTACCTGGGTGCCGCGCTGGAATTGGATTCCGGGCAGCTAGATCCGGATCAGTTTTCGGCATACGCACACCTGCATCTCGAAGGTTACCTTGTTCCCAACAAGCAACTGGCAGAAACCGCCTTTGATATTGCCCGTCAGCTGGGAATGACCGTTTCACTCGACCTGGCCAGTTACAATGTGGTAGAAGCAAACCTCGCTTTTCTGAAGCAGATCATAACCCGCTACAATCCTGTTGTTTTCGCCAATGAAGAAGAAGCCAGGGCATTCACAGGCCAGGAGGATCCCCGGAAAGCACTGGAGGTCCTTGCTTCCGGTTGTGATACCGCGGTTGTTAAAACCGGGGCAAAGGGTTCACTGGTCTGTCATATGGGCAAATATTACAAGGCAGAAGCCATCCCGGTAAACTGCATCGATACCACAGGTGCCGGTGATCTGTATGCCGCCGGTTATTTGTACGGTTACATAAATGAATTTGACCCCGAAAAGTGTGGAAGGTTGGGATCCCTGCTGGCCGGCAAGGTTATTGAAGAACCCGGTGCCAAGATCAGCCCGGCCGGATGGGATTATATCCGCGCAGCGATCAGAACAAGCCGTGGATAGATGCATTCACCTTGTCGATCACCACGCTCAGGTCTTCGGGCTTATCGATAAAATTATAACTGTCCACATCCACGATCAGCATTTTCCCAAGCTTGTAGGTTTCAATCCAGGCTTCATACCTTTCGTTGAGCCGTTTGAGGTAATCCAGCCTTATGTTATCCTCGTATTTACGTCCGCGTTTCTGGATTTGCCTTACCAGGGTAGGCACCGATGCGCGAAGGTATATTACCAGGTCGGGGGGCTGGATGAGCGAGTTCAGCATGTTGAACAACGTGAAATAATTCTCGAAATCGCGTGTTGACATCAGGCCCATGGCATGGAGGTTGGGTGCAAAAATGTAAGCATCCTCATAGATTGTCCTGTCCTGCACCAAAGTTTTCCCCGAGCGACGGAATGAAAGGATCTGGTTGAAACGTGTATTCAGAAAATAGATCTGCAGGTTGAACGACCAGCGTTGCATATCATTATAAAAATCATTCAGGTAGGGATTGTCGTCGACATCCTCAAAATGTGCATCCCATGCTAATTGCTTGGAAAGAAGTCCGGTTAGGGTTGTTTTTCCGGAGCCGATATTGCCGGCAACTGCGATGTGCATACTCATAGGTTATTTTTCTTTAATGCGGGCTTGTAATTCAAGTAATTCCTCCAGGTACTTCCTTTCATTGAATAACCGTGGCACCTTGTTCTGGCCACCCAGTTTTCCTTTTTCCTGAAGCCATCGGTAGAAACTTCCCGGCTTTGCCGCATGGATAACAGGCTTATCCAGGGTCAGATTCCGGTATCGCTTAGCTTCGTAATCCGAATTGATCGACATCAGCGCATGGTCGAGCAGGGTTGTAAAATAGTCAAGATCATCAGGAGGATTGTCAAATTCAATGATCCATTCATGGGCACCCTGATGTTCATCGCTCATATAAACGGGTGCGGCGGTATAATCGGTGATTGCGGCACCGGTTTTATCACAGGCTACTTTAAGCGCTCTGTCGGCATTATCCACAATAACCTCTTCACCGAATACATTGATGAAATGTTTTGTCCGGCCGGAAATAACCACCTTATGCGGGAAAACGGAAGTAAACCGCACGGTATCACCGATCATGTAACGCCAAAGTCCGGAATTCGTGGATATTATAAGTGCATAGTTTTTGTCCTTTTCTACTTCACTGATGGAAAAGGCCGCCGGGTTGGGTTTATCGAGCTCTTCAACAGGAATGAACTCGAAAAAGATACCATAATCCAGCATTAACAGCAAATCCTGGCTCCGTGGATCATCCTGGATGGCAAAAAAGCCCTCCGAAGCATTGTATGCTTCCAGGTAATGCATGTTTTCGGAAGGTATCAGCTTTTTAAACTGCTCACGGTAAGGCGTAAAGCTTACACCCCCGTGCATAAAGAGTTCCAGGCCCGGCCATATCTCCAGTATATTACTCTTCCCGGTATATTTTAACATGTACTTCAGCATTACCAGGTTCCATGACGGAACACCGGCAATGCTGGTTACATTTTCATGGATCGATTCCCCTGCGATGTGTTCAAGCTTTTCTTCAAATTTCTCAAGCAAAGCCACTTCCTGGCTGGGTGTTCGTATGAACTCGGTCCAGAAGGGCTGGTTCTCAATAAGTATAGCTGACAAATCGCCGTAGTAAGACTGGGCATTGTAGTTGTCTATTTTATGGCTGCCGCCGAGAGTAAGTCCTTTGCCCTTAAATAATGTGGTTTCCGGATTATTCTGGCAGTAAATAGCCAGAACGTCCTTCGCACCCTTGAAATGGCAATCCTTCAGCGACTCACTGCTCACCGGAATGAATTTGCTTTTGTCGTTGGTGGTCCCTGATGATTTTGCAAACCACTTGATTTCACCCGGCCACAAGAGGTTGTACTCTCCCTGCCTGAGCCGGTCGATATAGGGTTTCACATCTTCGTAGGTTTGTACCGGAACGGCTGACTGAAAATCCCTGATGGTGGTAATTGAACTGTACTGGTACCTCCGTCCCCAATCTGTGTCTTCAGCTCTGCTGATCAGTTTTTGAAAAGTGTCCTGCTGTACTTCGCCAGGATATTTCCGGAAAAGGTCCATTTGGTAGACTCTTTTAACATTCAGCCAGTTAATTATCGAGGTTAGGATGGGCATTTAGAACATTTAGGCAGCAAATATACCATAAAGTTACTGAATCATTTTGTTAAACGGCGGATTTACCCGGCCTGATTTTTCTTACTATGGTGAGGATGGCGCCCGCAAGCACGATGAACGCACCGGCAATGGTTACAAGGGTGAAATGCTCATGTTTGATCCAGGTTGCCCCCGAACTGCTGATAATGGCCATCAGGTAGTTAGACTACTCCCCTTTTCTTAAAAAGTTATCCACAGACTTTGCCAGGTTACGGCCCTGGAAGATAGCCCTCACCACCAGGGATGCCCCAATGGCAGCATCTCCGCCTGCAAACACCTTCGGGTGGTTGGTTTGAAAGTTCCTGTCGACTTTTATATTCCCCCGTTGGTCATATTCCAACCCGAATTCCTGTCCGATTCCTTCATGCATACAATGTACAAAACCCATGGCAAGCAATACCAGGTCGGCACCTATCAGCCGGGCTGCCTGGGGTTTCTCGATCATTTGCATCTTGCCGTTGGTATTCACCCAATCCACCTCAACAACCTCGAGTTGCTTCACCTGGCCGTTTTCACCCAGGCAACGGCGTGTTGATAAACTCCAGCGACGCTCACAGCCCTCCTCATGGGAGCTGGAATACCGGAGCACATTGGCCCAGAAGGGCCATGGATTATTCGGATTGCGTGTTTCAGGCGGTTTGGGCAGAATTTCGATTTGCATCACGCTTTTCGCTCCCTGCCGGATAGAGGTCCCAACACAGTCGGATCCCGTATCCCCGCCGCCGATGACAACCACATGCTTTCCGGTTGCCAGTATTCTTTCGTCATCGGGAATATGCCTGCCCTGGTTGTACTTGTTCTGTTGGGTCAGGAACTCCATGGCAGGATGTATGCCTTTAAGATCGGCACCTTCTGCGGTGAGCAACCGGTGTTTCAGGGCACCGATAGTAAGGCAAACGGCATCAAATTCCTTTAGCAGTGCTGAGCCCGTGACATCATAGCCTACATGGGTGTTTGTACGGAATGCCATGCCCTCGCCAAGCAGGATCTCAAGCCTGCGGTCGATTACTTTTTTGTTCAGCTTGAAATCAGGAATTCCATAGCGGAGCAATCCGCCAATAGCATCGTCCTTTTCGAAGACCGTTACATTGTGCCCCCATTTGTTCAGCAGGTCACCACAGGCAAGTCCTGCCGGACCCGAGCCAATGACAGCCACCTTTCTTCCGGTGCGGATTTCGGGTGGTTTTGCATCGATAAATCCCATTTCGAAACCCTTTTCGGCTGCGGCGGCTTCGTTTTCGCGGATGGTAACCGGCTCGCCCTGGATGTTCAGCGTGCATGCAGTCTCGCACGGAGCCGGGCATATGCGCCCGGTAAATTCCGGAAAATTGTTGGTCACATGCAAGAGGTCGATCGCCTGTTTCCAGTCGCCCCGGAAGATGGCCTCCTGCCATTCGGGCATATTATTCAATACAGGACATCCCCACTGACAGAAAGGTACGCCGCAATCCATGCACCGTGAAGCCTGATCACGCCTGTCCTGTTCATTCAATGTCTGTTCAATCTCACCAAAATCATAGATACGCTCATTCAACGGCCTGTAACCGGCAGCTTTTCGTTGTACCTGTAAAAATCCTTTTGGGTTTCCCATGTAGTTGCGATATAAAAACTGTTCGACAAAAAAATGTTAGTAATGAAAATGCGGTTCATCTTCGGTTTCCCGTATCTTTTCGAGGAGCTGGCTGATCTTCTGCTCTTCCAGTACCTTTTTGTATTCCAGCGGTATCACCTTGACGAACCTGGGCAAATACTCCTCCCAGTTTACCAGGATACTTTCGGCCAGCTCACTGCGGGTGTGGAGGTAATGGTTGTTGACCAGGTGCTGCAGCTCAAGCAGGTCATCACGGTCTCCCACGGCGCTTAATTCCACCATTCCCTTGTTGCAGAAATAGTCGAAATTACCATTATCATTCAGCACATAGGCAATCCCTCCGCTCATCCCGGCTGCAAAGTTGCGCCCGGTTGTTCCCAGCACAACTACCCGGCCCCCGGTCATGTATTCGCAGCAATGATCGCCTACACCTTCTACAACAGCCTGTGCACCGCTGTTCCTTACGGCAAACCGTTCGCCTGCCACCCCCCGGATATAGGCTTCACCGCTCGTGGCACCATATAGCAGGGTGTTCCCCACAATGATGTTGGCCTCGGGTTTAAAAGTCGATCCCCGGGGCGGCACCACCACAATGCGTCCGCCGGAAAGTCCCTTGCCCAGGTAATCATTTGAATCTCCCTCAAGCTCAAAATGAATACCTTTAGACAGGAAAGCGCCGAACGACTGGCCGGCTGAACCCTTGAACTTGCATATCAGGGTTCCGTCGGGTAAACCCTGTTCACCATGAATACGGGTAATTTCACCCGAAAGCATGGCACCCACGGTACGGTCGGTATTGGTTATGTTTTTGGACATCCACACCTTTTCCCTGTTTTTTATGGCTTTGTTGGCCAGCTTGATCAGTTCATGGTCCAGTACATCTTCAATTTTATGCTTCTGGAGGCAGGTGCAATGCGTAGCATTTTTCGAGGCTTCCTCCGGCCTGTAAAGAATTTTTGAGAGATCGAGCTTTTCGGCCTTCCAGTGGTTAAGGTCGGTACGCTGTTCGATGAGATCGGTACGTCCCACCAGGTCGTCGAACTTCCGGAAACCCATTTCTGCCATGATCTCACGCACCTCGGTGGCAATGAAACGGAAATAATTGATGACATACTGTGATTTACCGATAAACCGTTTCCTCAGTTCGGGATTCTGGGTGGCAACACCAACCGGACAGGTGTTCAAATGGCATTTGCGCATCATAATGCATCCCAGCGTGATCAGTGAACCGGTTGCGAACCCGAACTCTTCGGCCCCCATTAATCCGGCATACATTACATCCCTGCCGGTTTTCAGCTGTCCGTCGGTTTGGAGCACCACCCTGTCGCGCAGGTTATTGATGACCAGCGTTTGCTGAACTTCGGAAATGCCAAGTTCCATGGGCAGTCCGGCGTATTTAATCGAACTGGCAGGGCTCGCCCCTGTTCCGCCTTCACAACCGCTGATCGTAATGCTGTCCGCATGCGCCTTGGCAACACCGGCTGCTATGGTGCCTACTCCTTTTTCCGAGACAAGCTTGACATTGATCCTTGCCCGCGGGTTGGTGCATTTCAGATCAAAAATGAGCTGTGCCAGGTCTTCGATCGAATAGATATCGTGATGCGGCGGAGGTGAGATCAGGGTAATTCCCGGTGTTGAATGACGCAATTTGGCAATGATCTTGTCTATTTTATGCCCCGGCAGCTGTCCGCCTTCGCCCGGCTTAGCTCCCTGCGCAATCTTTATCTGTATTTCATCGGCATTGATCAGGTAATTGGTGGTAACTCCGAAACGCCCCGATGCAACCTGTTTGATTGCACTTCGTGCACTGGTACCGTCGGGCTTCACCGAAAAGCGTTCCGCATCCTCCCCGCCTTCTCCCGTATTGCTCCTGCCTCCGATGGCGTTCATGGCAATTGCCAGTGCCTCGTGGGCTTCCTTGCTGATTGACCCGTACGACATGGCACCGGTTACAAACCGCTTCAGAATGGTTTCCACCGGTTCCACCTCATCCAGGGGTACCGGGTTTCCTTTTTTGAGGTTAACACATCCCCTGATAAACAAAGGTTTGCGATTCTCATGATCGACCTGGGCACTGAATTCTTTGAATTTAATATAATCGTTGGTGCGGGTAGCCCATTGGAGCAGTCCTATCGTTTCGGGGTTCCATGCATGATGTTCTCCATTGATCCTGTAATGGTAAGTACCCTGGGTTGCCAGTTCAGCCTGGTCCTGGCTGGTGGGGTTGAAAGCCTGTGCATGGGTTATCAGTACCTCCCGTGCAATGCCGTCCAACCCGATACCGCCAATGCGTGAATCGGTTCCTTTAAAGTATTTTGTTGTAAGGTCAGCGTCCAGTCCAATTGCCTCAAAGATCTGGGCCCCGTGGTAGCTGCGCAGGGTTGAGATTCCCATTTTGGACATTACCTTCAGCAGCCCCTTGTCGATGGCCTTGATATAATGTTCCCGCGAGGTCACATAGTCTTCCCTGATTACGCCCTCGGAACAAAGTCTTTCAATAATGGCAAATGCCCCGTAGGGATTTACCACGCTTGCACCGTATGCGAACAACAACGCAAAATGATTGACTTCCCTTGGTTCTGCGGTCTCTACCATCACGCCGATCTGCATCCTTTTCTTGGCATTTATCAGGTGATGATGCACTGCAGAAACAGCCAGGAGCGAAGGTATGGGAGCTATGGTTTTACTGATGGCCCTGTCCGACAGCACAATAAAATTGTTCCCTTTATCCACAGCCTCCTCAGCCAGCCTGCACATTTCCGCGATCGCCTTTTCGAGCGTATCACCCTGATTAGTGCTGTCGGCCCTGAAAAGCATGGGAATTACCACATGCGAAAACTGGTTCTGATCCAGGTTTTTAATTTTCCCGAGGTCGGTATTGGTCACAATCGGACTGCGGAACTTGATGAGCTTGCAATGAGAAGGTGAATCGATCAGCAGGTTTCTGGAAACCGAGCCGATATAGTTGGTAAGCGACATCACAAGCCCTTCCCGAATCGGGTCGATCGGGGGATTGGTAACCTGTGCGAAATGCTGCCTGAAATAGTTGAACAGCCGCTGTGGCTTTTCCGACATAACGGCAAGTGGCGCATCATTGCCCATGGAACTTACGGGCTCCTGCCCTTCTTCGGCCATGGGCCGGATAAGCACATCAATGTCATCTTTCGTATACCCGAATGTTTTGAGGTAGTGCATATACTCCTCACCCAGTGTGGTAGGTACACGCTGTTTAACCACGATATCGTTCAGGTCGATACGGTTTTCCCTGAGCCAGTTGGCATAGGGATTTCTTTCGGTAAGCTGCCGTTTTACCTCATCGTCGGGAACGATAATTCCGAACCGTGTATCCACCAGCAGGATCTTCCCCGGCCGGAGCCGGCCTTTTTCCTTCACCTGCCCTGGCGGGAATAATTGTACACCCACTTCCGAGCCCATTACGATCATGTCGTCCTTGGTGATGATATAACGCGATGGCCTGAGCCCATTCCGGTCGAGTGTGCCGCCAATAAAACGGCCGTCGCTGAATACGATGGAAGCCGGACCGTCCCAGGGCTCCATGATGGTAGAGTGATACTCATAGAAGGCCTTCAGGCTGTCGGGTATGGGATTTTTGTCGTTCCACGATTCAGGGATCAGCATGCTGAGGGCATGCGGCAGCGATTTTCCCGTAAGTACGAGAAATTCCAGCACATTGTCCAATGAGGCAGAATCGCTTTTATCCGGCTCTATCACAGGGAAGAGCTTTTGCAGGTCGCCTCCGAAAAGTCCCGTATTCAGGAGCGCTTCACGGGCGCTCATCCACATCCGGTTGCCCTTGATTGTATTTATCTCGCCGTTGTGGCCCAGGAACCGGAAAGGCTGGGCAAGATCCCAGGTGGGAAATGTATTGGTGCTGAAACGCGAATGTATAAGTGCAATGGCACTTTCAAGATTCGGATTTCGTAAATCGGCAAAGTACAGGCGCAACTGGTGGGAAGTGAACATCCCTTTGTAGATGAGTACCTTGGTGGATAAACTGGGCAGATAAAAGGCATCCCTGTCTTTGATGGCTGAATTGCGGACCAGGTTCTCCGACACTTTACGGGCGATGTAAACCTTTCGCTCCAGCTCGTCCTGTTCATAATTTCCGGTTACATAGATCTGCCTTATATGGGGTTCAGAACTTTTTGATATCTCTCCGAGAATTGAATTATCCACCGGTACATCCTGAAAATCAATAACATCCAGTCCTTCCGTCACCAGGGAATCAATGAGTATCTTTTCGCACCCGGCGCGTTCTTTGGATCCCCTGGGAAGAAATACCAGTCCTGTTGCATACCTGCCTTCCCCGGGTACTTTAATTCCCTTGGAAAGGATGAAACTGTGCGGCACCTGGATCAAAATCCCGGCACCGTCCCCGGTAACATTGTCGGAACTTTCCGCACCCCGGTGCGACATGTTCTCCAGCACCTCGAGGCCCCTGTCGATGATATCGTGGGATTTAATTCCCTTGATCTGGGCTACAAATCCTATTCCGCAACTGTCATGTTCATCAAGCGGATCATATAATCCCTGCTTCTTTGGCAACCCTTTACTTTTCATAGCTCCTGTGTTGTTAAAAATCCCGGTTATATAAAAAAAGCCATTCTCTTTTTATTGAGAATGGCTTCCTGATATCCATAAAATTACCATTCTCAATCGTGCTGAGTTTTTTTATCTTTGGCAATGAATTTAGCTGCTTTGTTCATATCACCACGTTCATTGGGGGCAAAGATAAAAAAAATTCAGGTATTTCACAGCTATATCCCCATAATATTAAGCGTATCATATAATAATTATGTTCTTTCAGCCAATGGCTTATAATCCACCCTGCCAAATACATTTTTATAGGCGGGCCGGATGATGCGTTTGGAAGAAAAGGTTACCTCCTCGAGCCTGTGAGCGCACCATCCTGCCATACGCGCAATGGCAAAGATCGGGGTGAACAGTTCCTTTGGAATATCGATGCATTTGTACACAAAGCCCGAATAAAAGTCGACATTGGCGCTTACTGTCTTTACATTTCCTCCCTTGAATTTTGCAAAAGCCTCAGGAGCAAGTTCTTCAATTGTTTCATAAAGCTTATACTCATCCTGTTTGCCTTTTGATCCCGCAAGTTCCTGGGCTTTATCCTTAAGCAATATCGAGCGTGGATCCGACAACGTATAGATGGCATGTCCCACCCCATAGATTTTACCTGATCCGTCGCCGGCCTGCCCGCGCAGTATGCTGAGCAGATATTCCAGCACTTCCTTTTTGCTGGTCCAGTCCCTGACATTTTTCATAATATCCCGCATCATTTCCTCGACCTGCAGATTGGCACCGCCGTGCAGAAATCCCTTAAGCGATCCGAGCCCGGCGGAGATGGCCGAATAGGTATCGGTGCCTGCGGAACTGATGACCCGTGTTGCAAAGGTTGAATTGTTACCTCCGCCATGCTCGGCGTGCAGCACCAGGGCAAGGTCCAGAATGTCGGCCTCAAGCCTGGTATAGTCTTCTCCTTTCAGCATGTACAGAAAGTTTTCGGCAGTGCTCAGGGCAGGGTCGGGGTGCCTGAAAATGAGAGATTCCCGCTGGTAAGTATGACGGTAGCCAAAATAAACATAGGCAGCGATAATGGGGAATTTGGTGATCAGGTTCAGCGATTGTTTCAGGAGGTTTATGTGCGAATAGTTTTCGGCATCCTCATCCTGGGTGTACATTACCAGTACCGACCGTGCCAGCATGTTCATGATGTTCTTCCCCCTGAAGGAGAGGATCAGGTTTACAAAGCTGTTGGTCAGATCACGGTGCCCCGCCATATGGGTTGAAAAAAGTTCAAGGTCCTGCTTGTTGGGCATTTTACCGGTAAGCAACAGGTATACCGTTTCATCAAAACCATGTCTTTTGTCTTTCTGGAATCCATGAACCAGGTCTTCCACGCTGATTCCCCTGTAATACAGGCGGCCTTCACAGGGAATTACCTGGTTGTCCTTTTTTTCGTATCCCACAACATCACCGATATTGGTAAGTCCTACCAATACACCGGAACCGTCCTGGTTTCTAAGACCCCGTTTAACATTAAAACTATCAAACAGTTCCTTGTCAATTTGCGAGGCCTGTACGGTTAAATCCTCAAGTTTTTGCATGAATTCGTTGAGTGGCTGCATGGGATATATGATTTGATGATTTGATGATGGTTCACTTAGTTTCTGACCTGCCCGCTGCCAAAGACAATGTACTTTGGCGCCATCAGGTCTTTTAATCCCATGGGGCCCCTGACATGCAGCTTCTGGTTGCTGATGCCCATTTCAGCACCCAGTCCGAACTCATTCCCGTCGCTGAACCGGGTGGAAGCATTTATAAAGCAGGCCGCAGAATCAACCTCGGCAATGAATTTCATGCCATTCGCATAGCTGTCGGTTACGATGCTGTCCGAATGGTGTGATCCGAAACGGTTGATGTGTTCTATGGCTTCCTCCATGTTGTCAACGATTTTTACCGACAGGATCAGATCGAGGTATTCGGTGATCCAGTCTTCCTCCGTGGCTGCTTCTATTCCCGGCAATATCTTCCTTGTTCTTTCACAACCTTTGAGTCTCACACCTGCCCGGTCGTAGGATGCTTTCATGCGTGGAAGGAACTGTCCGGCCAGGGAGGAATGCACAAGAAGTGTTTCCATGGCATTGCACACACCGGGCCGTTGTACTTTGGCATTGTAACAAATGTTCTCCGCCATATCCTGATTGGCTTGGGAATCGACATAGGTGTGGCATACACCCATATCATGCCGGATAACCGGTATCAGCGAGTTTTCCTCCACGAACCGGATAAGCTGGAGCCCTCCGCGCGGTATGATCACATCGATGTATTCCTTTAATTTCACCAGGTGAAGCACAGAATCCCTGTGTGTGTTCTCCACGATGCCGACACAATCTTCCGGAAGTCCGGCTTTTTTCAGACCGTTTCGAATGAGTTGCGTAAGCAACAGGTTGGAATGTATGGCATCGGAACCTCCCCTGAGTATTACCCCGTTGCCCGATTTGATTGTCAATGCAGCCACCTCGATGCAAACATTGGGCCGGGATTCAAAAATGATGCCGATAACGCCGATGGGAACCCGCATTTGGCCCACCTTCAATCCATTGGGTAAGGCATTCATGTTGAAAATTTCACCAACCGGGTCTTTCATGCCCACAACATCGTGCAACAGGCTGATCATACCATCGATACGCTTGTCATTCAGGGTCAGGCGGTCGATGAACGCGCCGGATAATCCTTTTTCCATTCCTGCAGTGACATCTTTATGGTTTTCCCTGGAGAGCAGATCCCTGTTATTCTCCAGCTCCGCTGCTATGGCGAGTAATGCCCCGTTTTTTTGCAGGGAGTTACCCCGTGCGAGTTCCCGGGAGGCCTGCTTAATCCGTGAAACCTTCCCGATAAGATCTTCTTTTAAGTCATACATGGTTTAGCAGTTTTTCATTCCTGGCTATAAAATGGGTCCCTACTTCCCTGCCCTCAAGGATGTCGAAAACGATTGAAGGATCGGACCCGCTTGTAATAATACAATCGATGCCATCATTCGTGCATATTTTGGCTGCCGAGATCTTTGTAACCATTCCCCCGGTGCTGAAGGATGAACCGGTTCCGGAGGCCAGTTTTTCAAGCTCGGGGGTTATTTCAGGCACCGTATGAATGATCTCCGCCGACATTTCCGTACGGGGATCGGCTGAATAGAGCCCGTCGATATCCGACAGGATCACGAGCAGGTCGGCCTCCACAAGAGAAGCCACGATGGCAGACAATGTATCATTATCTCCAAATTCAATCTCGTTGGTAGCAATGGTATCATTTTCGTTAATGATAGGAATAATATCCATTTCCAGTAATTTCATGATAGTCCGTTTGGCATTCAGATTCCTGGAAGGGATGGTGACCACATCCTTGGTAAGCAGCACCTGTGATACGGTCTGGTTGAATTCACCGAAAAACTTCTGGTATATTTTCATAAGCTCGGCCTGTCCGACAGCCGCCAGTGCCTGCTTTTTGGCCAGCTCTTTCGGTTTCTCGGTAAGTCCCAGCCGGCCCGCTCCCACACCGATTGCCCCGGAAGTAACCAGAACTACCTGGATCCCTCTTCTGCGTAAGGCACTCAGTACATAGGACAGTTTTTCAATGCTGTGAAAATTCATCCTTCCATTCGGGTATGAAAGGGAGGATGTCCCTATTTTGACAACAATGCGGTGTTTATCTTTCAATACTTTTCTCCGGTACATAATTTCTGCATTTTCAAATCATTATTTCCCATGCCTCTTCAGAACACAATTTCGCCTATAGAGGCCGGAAAACTCACCACGCCGTTTCTTTCCCCCGGTATCTTTACGCGGCTAAAAGACTCCAGTTTTTCCTGCAGTTCTGTTTCCCCATCCACCACCACTGCCAGGCTGTTCCCTCCCGGTACGATCATATATTTCCCATTCATCTCCATTTTGATGACAATGAAGTCGGCCTGCGCTATTTCTGCAACGATGAGTGCAAGGGGATAATTGTCATCAAATTCAATATCTGCTGTTGATACGGGATCGTTTTCGTTAATTATGGGTATAATACTCATATCCAGCAAGGTATTGAAAGTATTCCGTGTGTTTTCAACCCGTTGCGGGTATCCGATGATATCGCTGGTGAGCAGCACCTGTGCCACGATCTGGTTGTATCCGTCAAAGAAATGCTGGTACCACCTGATGAGTTCGGCCTGACCTACGGATGCCGCAGCCTGCATTTCAACCAGGCTGTCGGGTGTACACCGGAGCTTCAGCTTTTCGGTCCCGAGCGCTATGGCACCGGAAGTTACAACCAGAACATGCATACCACTGTTGTGCAGGTTGGTAAGCACCATGGCAAGCCTGTCCATTTTTCGATGGTTGATCTTCCCGTCACGATCAAGCAGGGTAGAGATCTCAATGCGTACTACTATGGTCTGGTTTCTCATTCCGCATTATTTCTTTAGCAAATTCCGATAAGCATCATCCTTTTTCTGAAAATTAAACTGCCCCAGAATTTCTTTCATTTTCAACGATATTTTATCGTTGCAGAGATTCCCGATGCTGCCTTCATGGGTATGCTGCAGGCCCTGCCCGGGGTGATAGTTTCCTTCCCGGATCTGCCCTGCAATGCTCGCGTATGCCTCTCTGAACGGGATCCCGTTCATCACAAGCCTGTTTACCTCATCCACTGAGAAAATATACCGGTACCGGTCATCATCAAGCAGGTTGTCCACCGGTTTAATCTTTTCCACGGCAAAGGTTGCCATGGTAATGCAATCCTTTAATTCCTCAAACACCGGCAAAAACGATTCCTTGATGATCTGCAGGTCACGGAAATAGCCCGATGGCAGGTTCATGATAACATGGCCTATCTCGGCAGGAAGCGCCTGTATCTTGTTGCACCTGGCCCGTAACAGTTCGAAAACATCGGGATTTTTCTTGTGCGGCATTATGCTTGAACCCGTTGTAATCTCATCGGGTAACACCACAAAACCGAAGTTCTGACTGGCAAAGAGACATACATCGAAAGCCATTTTCGAAATCGTACCGGCCAGGGAGGAAAGGGCAAAAGCAACGCAGCGCTCGGTTTTTCCCCTGCTCATCTGGGCATTCACCACATTGTAATTCATGCTGTCAAATCCCAGCAGGTTTGTGGTCTGCTCCCGGTTCACAGGGAATGATGATCCGTATCCTGCGGCCGAACCAAGGGGGTTCTGGTTGGCAACCCGGTAAGCGGCAAGCATCATCTGCATATCGTCGGTAAGGCTTTCGGCATAGGCACCAAACCACAGGCCGAACGATGAAGGCATGGCCACCTGCAGATGGGTATAGCCTGGCATCAGTATGTGTTTGTAGCGTTCACCCTGCGCAATCAGCATGTCAAACATTCTCCCGGCCAGCGTAATCACCTGGTGCAGTTCATCGCGGATAAAAAGCTTGATGTCAAGCAACACCTGATCGTTGCGTGAACGGGCCGTGTGGATTCGTTTACCGGCATCGCCGAGTTTTCGTGTCAGCATCAGTTCCACCTGGGAATGGACATCTTCCACTTCTTCTTCTATCACAAAACTACCCTTACCAATTGCTTCATAAATCACGAGAAGTTCGCTGTGAAGGGCATCCTGCTCGGTTTTGGTCAGCAGGCCCACGCTCCCGAGCATAATGACATGGGCCATGGAGCCAAGTACATCATACCTGGCCAGCAGGAGGTCAAGCTCCCTGTCCCTTCCCACGGTGAACTTTTCAATTAGTTTGTCCGTAAGGATTCCCTTTTCCCAAAGTTTCATGACAATACAAAAGTGCTGTTTTCAGGATTTTCTTCCTTTTCTTTTTGTTATGGCGTGGTGCGCCATCAGCCGGATGGCATTGATTTTAATAAACCCGGCGCTGTCCTTCTGATCGAATCCGCCGGCAATATCCATACTTGAAAGTTCCTTATCATACAATGAGCTGGGAGATTCGCGGCCATCCACGATGACATTGCCCTTGTAAAGGGTAAGGTACACCACGCCGTCAATAAGTTCCTGGGATTTGTCGATGGCTGCCCGCAGAAAGTCCATTTCAGGACTGAACCAGAATCCATTGTATACAATTTCAGCAAATACGGGTGACAACATATTCCTCAGTCGCATTACCTCGCGATCCATGGCAATCCCTTCAATATCCATATGTGCCGTTAGCAGTATGGTACCGGCCGGTGTTTCATAAACTCCGCGTGACTTGATCCCAACAAAACGGTTCTCCACCATATCGAGCAAGCCTATGCCGTTCTCCCCGCCCACTTTATTCAGGTAAATGAATAAATCAAGCGGATCGCTAATGCTTACATTGTCAACCTTGTTTACCACCTTAACCGGGATTCCGTCCTTAAAATGCACCTGCAGTTGTGTTTCTTTATCAGGAGCAAGCTGCGGGGGAACGATCTTGGTAAACATGTCCATTTCGGGCTTGTAAGCCGGGTCCTCCAATATACCTGCTTCATGGCTGATATGCATCAGGTTATCATCCTCGCTGTAAGGTTTTGAAACCGTGGCCTTAACGGGGATCTCCTTTTCTTTGGCATAGTTCAGCATATCTGTTCTTCCCTTGAACTGATCCAGGAATTCCTGGGTCTTCCAGGGGGCAAGAACTTTAATTTTCGGGTTAAGCGCGTAATACGACAGTTCAAATCTTACCTGGTCATTGCCTTTGCCGGTAGCACCGTGGGCAACCCAGGCTGCACCTTCCTGTTCCGCAATACCGATCTGGTATTTTGCAATCACCGGCCGTGCCAGCGATGTTCCCAGCAGGTAACGGTTTTCGTATACTGCATTCGCTTTCAGGGCAGGGTATATATAATCGACAACAAACTCCCTCCGGAGGTCTTTGATGTATACCCTGGATGCACCGATCTTTAACGCTTTTCTTTCCACTTCGGCAAAATCATCATCCTGTCCCACGTCCGCAACATATGCAATTACCTCATATCCTTTATCGATCAGCCATTTCAAAATAACCGACGTGTCAAGTCCACCGCTGTAGGCCAGTACAACCTTTTCCCTGTTCATCATTTCCTATTTTATTTTATCTTTAAGTTCCGGTATAATAATAATTAATGTATTGATCACGTCCTTTTCGGTTACGTTGTCATGGGGGATGATCAGAATGGTGTCATCTCCCGCCAGGGTGCCAATGATCTCAAAGGGACTTACCTTGTCAATCAGTGAGGCTATACTTGGCGCATAACCCGGCAGGGTTTTGATAACACCCAGCTTGTTGGCAAACTGGATGGAAACAAATCCCTGGGCAGCATAATTTTCCGCAAGCTCATGACCCGGGATGTGGTGCTGATCAGGTAATTCATAAATATAACCCCTTTCAGGATCAGATATCTTATTTACTTTCAGGAACTTTAAATCTCTTGAAAGCGTTGCCTGCGTATAATTCAAGCCCTTTTTCTCGAGCAGGTCAAGCAGTTCCTCCTGGCTTGATACCTTTTGTGATGAGATGATGTTTCTTATGGCCAGCAGCCTTTCTGTTCTGTTTCCCATGATGTATAGTTATTCAATAGTGATGCAAATATATACAATATTTAATAAATATGCAAGATGAATTTAAAAATATTTGTACTTTTGGGCCAAATATATGACTTATTTTATTGAGCTTTTATCACAATGGACAAATCAATCAGGAAAGTACTTGTTCTTGGATCGGGTGCGCTGAAAATCGGGGAAGCCGGTGAGTTCGATTATTCCGGATCACAAGCATTGAAAGCATTGCAGGAGGAAGGAATCGAAACCGTTCTGATCAATCCCAACATAGCCACGGTTCAGACAACCGAAGGGATAGCCAACATCATTTATTTTCTCCCGGTAACTCCCTATTTTGTGGAGAAAGTTATTGAAAAAGAGAAGCCCGACGGTATACTGCTTTCCTTTGGTGGTCAGACTGCCCTGAACTGCGGTATCGCACTTTTTAAGGATGGTGCTTTTGAAAAGCATCATGTGAGGGTGCTGGGAACCCCGGTACAGGCAATCATGGATACGGAGGACAGGGATTTGTTCATCCGCAGGCTCGATGAGATCCAGGTAAAAACAATTCAAAGTTTCGCAGTTACCAATATTGAAGATGCAGCCCGGGCAGCCGGTGAACTCGGATACCCGGTAATTATCCGTGCGGCTTATACACTGGGCGGTCAGGGTAGCGGATTTTGCAACAATGATGCAGAACTGCGCAAAATGTCTGAAAAGGCTTTCTCCTATTCTCCCCAGATACTGGTTGAAAAATCGCTTAAAGGATGGAAAGAAGTTGAATACGAGGTTGTAAGGGATTGCCACGATAACTGTATTACCGTGTGCAACATGGAAAACTTTGACCCCCTGGGTATCCATACCGGGGAAAGCATTGTTGTAGCCCCGTCGCAGACCCTAAGCAATTCCGAATACCACTCGCTCCGGCAGCTTGCCATTAAGATCATACGCCATATCGGAATAATAGGGGAATGCAATATCCAATATGCGTTGGATCCGTGTTCCGAAGACTACCGTGTAATTGAAGTGAACGCGCGTTTGTCGCGTTCAAGCGCTCTTGCCTCCAAAGCCACCGGCTACCCGCTGGCATTCGTCGCTGCCAAGCTGGCGCTGGGTTACGGACTGCACGAGATCAAGAACTCCATTACCAAAACAACTTCGGCATTCTTCGAACCCGCGCTCGATTACATTGTGTGTAAGATCCCCCGCTGGGATCTCAACAAATTCATCGGGGTGTCCAAGCAGATTGGAAGCAGCATGAAGAGCGTGGGAGAGGTAATGGCCATTGGACGCACTTTCGAGGAGGCTATCCAGAAAGGGTTGCGGATGATCGGCCAGGGTATGCACGGTTTTGTCGGAAACCGCGACCTGGAATTTGATGACATTGAAAAGGAACTCAATGATCCAACCGACATGCGCATCTTTGTGATAGCCGACGCCTTTGCCAGGGGATATTCCATTGAAAGTATCCATGAGCTTACCCGCATCGACCCCTGGTTCCTGCATAAACTCAAAAATATTTTCACGCTGAACAGTGAACTGGAAAAGTATACCCTGCCGGAAGATCTTCCCGTTAACCTCCTCAGATCGGCGAAAATAATGGGTTTTTCGGATTTTCAGATCGCCCGTTCCATGAATAAGCATGTGCAGGAATCCATGCATGATGCCTTGCTGGAGGTGCGGACATTGCGTAAAAAACTGGGTATAACTCCCTGTGTTAAACAAATTGACACCCTTGCGGCCGAATATCCTGCACAGACCAATTACCTGTACCTGACCTACAGCGGTACTTCAAATGATATTGAATATAATAATGATGATAAGTCGGTTATAGTTTTAGGTTCAGGCGCGTACAGGATCGGAAGCAGCGTGGAATTCGACTGGTGCAGTGTTAATGCATTGTACGCAATCAACAAGGAAGGCTACCGCTCGGTCATGATCAACTACAATCCCGAGACCGTGAGCACCGACTATGATGTGTGTGACAGGCTTTACTTCGACGAACTTTCATTTGAACGGGTAATGGACATAATCGACCTGGAAAATCCCCACGGGGTTATCCTTTCCATGGGAGGTCAGATCCCAAATAACCTGGCCATGCGGCTCAATGACCAGAAAGTCCCCATTCTCGGCACATCATCTGTTTCCATCGATAACGCCGAAGACAGGCACAAGTTCTCCCAGCTGTGCGACGATCTTAAAATCGACCAGCCCAGGTGGCGCGAGCTTACCAGCACTCGTGAAATCCGTGGTTTTGCCGATGAGGTCGGCTTCCCGGTGCTGATCCGGCCTTCCTATGTGCTTTCGGGTGCTGCCATGAACGTGGTGTCCAACCACGATGAAATGGAGCATTACCTCAACCTGGCTGCCAAGGTCTCAAAACAATATCCCGTGGTGGTGTCGGAATTTATCGAACAGGCAAAGGAAATCGAAATTGATGCCGTTGCCCGCGAAGGCGACCTGATCGCTTATGCCATCAGCGAGCATGTTGAGTTTGCCGGGGTTCATTCGGGCGATGCCACCATCGTTTTTCCCGCCCAGAAAATATATTTCGAAACCATGCGAAGGATTAAGCGCATTTCCCGTCAAATTGCCCGGGAACTAAAAATTACAGGACCGTTTAACATACAATTCCTTGCAAAGGATAATCATATCAAGGTCATTGAATGCAACCTGCGCGCCTCGCGGAGTTTCCCCTTTGTTTCCAAAGTATTGAAAGTTAATTTGATAGAACTCGCTACCCAGGTCATCCTCGGAAAGGAAGTTGAAAAACCGGGTAAATCTGCTTTTGATCTCGACTGCATCGGGGTAAAAGCGCCCCAGTTCTCCTTTTCCCGCCTGCAAAAGGCGGATCCTGTGCTCGGTGTTGACATGGCGTCAACCGGGGAGGTTGGATGTATCGGAGAAAATTTCTACGAAGCAATTCTTAAAGCAATGCTTTCAGTAGGTTATTCTTTCCCAAAGAAAAACATTCTGTTATCAACTGGTCCTATGCGGTCAAAAGTAGAACTGGTGAGCAGCTGCAAGCTCCTTTCGGAAAGAGGGTACAACTTGTTTGGTACACGTGGAACGGCACAGTTCCTTGAAATGAACGGCGTTCCCTGCACCATGCTTCACTGGCCCGATGAGGATAAAAAGCCCAATACGCTCGATTACCTGAGAAACAAAATGATCGACCTGGTGATCAACGTGCCCAAGGATCTGAGTAAAACCGAACTAAGCAACGACTACCATATCCGGCGCAGTGCCGTGGATTTCAACATCCCGCTGATCACAAACAGCCAGCTCGCCAGTGCCTTTCTTACCGCTGTCTGCCAGCTTGATATCGAGGATATCCAGATCAAGAGCTGGGGTGAATATTAACCGTTTCATCAGTCACACACAGCAGGCTTCAGCGGATTATTCCTGTACTCATACATCAGCTCAATCTGTTCCAGGGTGATCCGCTGGGTGGATAACGGGGGAAGCTCATCCAACCCGAAGAACGCGGTTTCGCTTGTTTCCAGTCCACCTTTCAGCTCACCGCCGGTTTCATGGCACAATACAAATATTTTATAGATGTGGAACATATCCGGCGGATGGTTATGGCACTTTTTATCCAGCACCGCCAGGAGCTTAACCGGTAATACCTCAAGCCCTGCTTCCTCCCATACTTCCTTTTTTGCCACTTCGAAGGGTGTAAGTCCAACATCTGCCCAGCCCCCTGGAATCGACCAGCAGTCATCGATTGTCTCATGCACAAGCAGGATCTTATCGCCCCGGAATACAACACCGCGAACATCCACCTTTGGTGTCTGATAACCCTTTTCCGCGGCAAATGTACCCAAAAGCTTTTCCATGGCCAATTCCGTGAAATCCTGCATGATTTCGAGACTCACCTGCCTCAGCTGGTGGTAGCGGTCGATGTCGTATTTGTTTTCCGAATATTCCAACCCGGCCTGTGCAATGGATTGAATCCGTTTGGCAACGTCGAGCCAATGATATTGAATCTTTTCACTCATACTGGTTTAAAGCAATTTGTTACGTCGAATAATAAAATACATAATTACTGCGGTGATAATCATCAAAATAATGGCCAATGGATAGCCTGCCTTCCAACCCACCTCGGGCATAAAGCGGAAATTCATGCCATAAATACCCGCAATAAGGGTTAAGGGTATGAAAAGTGTTGTAATTATAGTCATGATTTTCATACTTCCGTTCAGCCGGTTGTTGGTATTTGAACTATTTAATTCAATAAGGCCAAAAAGGTTATCCCTTCCCGATTCAACCATGTGGATTATGTGGTTGATATGGTCTCTCACATCACGAAAATAAGTAAGGGTATCCTCCCCGAACCTGTTAAAATCTCCCTGCACGATATTCAGCAATGCTTCCCGGAGCGGTAAAACAACACCGCGCAAATCATTGATCATCATTTTGACCTGATAAATGGAATGGATATAATTTAATTGCGGTTCTTCCAGCAATTTTTCTTCTAATTTGTCAATTTTAATAATCAGTTCATTTACAACTCCATAATATGAATCAACTAATGTGTCAGTTAAAATATAAAAAAGATAATCCGCCTTCCTTTGACGGGCTTTGCTTTTCCCGCTTTCTATCCTGCTTTTCAGGTCCTCGAATATCCCGTTCTCAAAATCGTTGAATACAATTACATAGTTGTCGCCCAGGATAAGACTAACGTGCTGCCGCATCAATTCCCCTTCCCCGGATATTTCAATCAGTTTCAGGGTAAACAACAGCTGGTCTCCATATTCCTCCACCTTTGGAAGGTGCTCCGTATTCAGTACATCCTCCAGGGCCATGGTTTCTATGCCAAAATGTTTTCCTAAATTTTCAATTAAAGTAACATCAGTTATATTATTTAATATTAGAAGGTTAACTTTATTAATATCAATAGCACCCGACAGTTCTGCGGGATTGGTGATCTGCAACTTCCGGCAGCTTTCCTGATCATAAACCAACAGCTCGATCTCTGCCGGTGATGGTTTGCGGTTTCCTGTATAAACAAGGCTTTCGGGCGGAAGTCCGGCCTTTTTGGTAATATTCGCACGATTTTTCTTCATAGCGTTTGATTGAAAATATCTTTTAATACCTGAACCGACTTTATCCGTCCTGCCTCCCCGAGGTGTTCCTGATAATACCTGATGATCCGGTCGAGCAGCACCGCCCGGGAAGAATTGGTAAGTGTAATGTGTTCGGGAAAGGCGGGTGAGGTCGTCAGCATCATGTCAAGTGCCCTGGATGCTTCCGGTGGCAAATCCCGGAAATGGCGGAGATCGGGTGAAAGCATTGCCTTCCCGTCATACTCCGGCGATCCCGGGAAAAATCCCAGATACTTTGAATAGTGTAACAGGAATAACAGGTGGAAATTGGGTATGCCTTCCGATTTGGAATCCAATAACTGGAAGGCATGTATCAGGAAATCAAACAAAGAAGGGTTACTTTCTTCCTCGCGAAGTGTAAGGTAAAGTATTTCGGCAAGAAAAAGGGCTATAGTACTCTTGGTAACTGTAAACGGGATGCTGTCATACCGAAAGGAGCAGGATGCCTCCTTCAGCCGCTGCAATTCGCGGCTCTGCTTATAATATACATCTGCATCCAGCAGGGTGAGCGGTTGAAAAAGGGTGACGGGTAATTTTGTTTTTTTTGCCCGCACTCCGCTAACCATGCAGCTCATCCTCCCGAATTTTTCGGTATACAGCGTAATAATAAGACCTGAGTCACCGTACTTTATATGGTGCAGGACTATGGCACGCGTCTTGCTCAGCATGGATCACTTTCTTCAATGAATAAACAGCAATTTGGTCACATGGGTCTTTGATCCGTCGTCGTTTGTGCAAAATACAAGGTAAACACCCGTTTGCACGCGGTCGCCCCTGAAATTCCTGCCATTCCAGATGGCCTGTCCACCCAGCGCTTTTGTTTCATATACAAGGTTTCCGCTGATATCGGTAATCTTTACGTTTACATCCCTTACCAGTCCGGTTATGGTTATATCCCCGGAAAAATTCTCCCTTACCGGATTGGGGAAAACGTATACCTTCTCAAAATCATCACTCCCCTCGGTTGCCTGACCCCGGTAAGAAATGATACCCTTATCGGTTCCGAAAAATACTTCTCCCGTAACATCATTTACAGCCACGGTCATCACATTGTTGGATAAAAGCGGGCTGTTGTCCTCGGTAAAATGTAATATCTCCTTTTTCCCGTCGGCTGAAAGCAGGAATACGCCCGATTTTTCTGTGGCCAGCCATTTCTGATCTGCTCCATCCACCGATATGGCATTGATTTTTTCGGTGGATAACAACAGGTCGGAAAAGGGTGTGCCGTCATTCCTGGGAATTTGTGGCTGATAACCGCTGATATCGGCAGCTTCAAAAATAGATTCCGGATCAAAATAAATCACCGGACCTTTGCTGGTTCCTACCCAGATATTGCCTTCCTTATCCGCGGCAATTGAAAAAATCCGGTCGAGCAGGTTCGGAATCTGGTTCACAGCAGAAAAGAATCTTTCTTCTATGGTGCCGTCGCCGTTATCCCTGAATACCAGTATGCCGCTGTTTTGGATCAGCAGCCATACCTGTCCGTTGCCTGCAGCCAGAATGCCCGATATCCGTGTATCAACCCCAAAGCCGTTGTAATCAAGAGCCACCGATTCCCACTCTCCCCCGGCAATTTTCCGGTATACCGGGTGATCGCTGAAGTTGGTTGCAAGCCAGGCAGTGCCCGAAGGATCAAAATCCGTGCCGGTGACCAGTACATAACCATGGCCATATCCCGGTACCGGTTCAAGCACCGAGTTTGTTTCATCTGCGAACTCTGCCGGCTCCCCATTCCGGAATTCCACAACACCATAACCATAGGAACCCCCTAGTACATGGCGGCTGTCCAGGGGATTGATCGAAATCTCCGAAATATTGAGGAATCCCTCCAGTTCAGGATGCACGAAGCGATTGTGGTTTTTCCAGTCTTCATCTGCAAAGGAGTAAGCTCCATAACCCTTCCATTTCGATTCATCGGTTCCGCCACCGGCCCACAACTGGCCCGACCTGATCTCGATATCTCCAACCTCACGGTATGCCGGCCCGTCGGGTACAATCAGCGAGGCATTGCCCGCAGCATTAATTCTTATCAGCCCGCTCTCGGGCTCCGCGTACCAGATCTCCTGCTGCCCGTCGTACAATGCATGCCTGGCGTAATAGCTGCCGGCTTCGCGGATCAGTTGTCCGGTGTTGTTGTATATCCTGGTCATGGCCTGCGAACAAATAACCAGGTTTCCGTTCTGCTCCCCCAGGTAATCATAATAGTCATTTTCACTGTTGACCCATACATCCCAGCTGTTCGCCGATATGCTTATTATATCATCAAAACCTGTAGCCGGGTTTCGGTAAATACTCATCAGGCTGTTGTTATGCCAGGCAACGAACCGGTATCCCGTTGCAGAAACCGGCAGGTAATCGAGCTTCACCCAGGCATTAAAATCAACCAGGTTTGGACTGTTTAACGAAGCCTGATAAATACCCCCGGCAGTAGCTGCATAAAGAAAAACGCCGTCGGAGGTAATATCATGCACCCGAATCTGTGTTCCCCCCTCGCCGAACAGGTAGGAATCCTTGATTTCCCTTTTTACCAGGTCACATACCACGATACCGAACCCGCAGGCGAGATAGGCCAGCTGATCCCTGAAATAAACGGCATTCACGGATTTGTCACCCACCAGGGCTTTCCGTTTGATATCCGGGATGTTGATAATACTGTCGTTCCTTACCAGGTCGATATTTCCGCCTGTATATCCAATGAAAACCGTGGCGGTACCTGCAGAGTAACCAACGGTGGATACATCGGCATCGGATAATCCGGCGACCTTGGAGTACTTATCGAGGCTGTTATCCTTTCGTGAAAACGAAAAAAGACCTCCGTCGGAAGTAGCACAATAAATTTTATTGCCGTCATCGGCCAGCCTTTTCGCATGATTATAGGGAAGGTGGTCGCGCCATGTACCCCCGGGTATCTGGGCATGTCCCGCTGCACCGGACACGGTGAAAATCAGAAAACACACTATTACCCGGATGCTTCTCATAACCGGTCTCCTGTAAAATAACCGGCAAGTTTCCGGATAGCCAGCGCACGGTGTGAGATCATGTTTTTCTCTTCGAGCGACATCTCGGCAAAGGTTTTGTTATAACCCAACGGCATAAATACCGGGTCATATCCAAATCCAAGGTTTCCCCTTTTTTCTTCGGTAATATGACCCCTGATTTCACCAGCAAAGATAGTCAATTTACCCTGTTCCACCAGTGCGATCACGGTCCGGAAACTTGCCCTCCGGTTGGTTTGCCCCTTCATTTTTTCCAGCACCTTTTTCAGATTGTCCCCGAAACTGCAATTCAACCCGGCATACCTCGCAGAGTATACTCCCGGTTCACCCCGAAGCGCCTCAATCTCCAGTCCGGTATCATCCGAAAAACAGTTTATGCCATACTTATCATAAATGAAATAGGCTTTCTGTGCTGCATTTTCTTCCAGTGAATCCTTATCTTCCGGGATATCTCCCTTAAAACCAAGGTCATTGAGGTTCATCAGCAATACCGTACCTCTAAGTACCCTTTCTATTTCTTTGAACTTATGTATGTTATTAGTAGCAAATACCAATTTTATCCTGTCATCCCTGTTTTCCACTCCTGAAAATTATTAGATCGCTTTACATGAAGGTTGTCGTAAAAAAATTTAACCGCAAAGCGCACGCTTTGCGGTTACAGATAGCAATAGTTTCTTAGCGGTCCCGGGCATGGATAATCTTCAAAACATCCCGGAAATTGTTACCCGCCGCTGGCACTGAATCCCCCACCGATTTTAGCAGGACGGGGATTGATGCAAATTACCGGTATTTTTTCGTTATTTGCTATTATGAACTGTTCTGTCGGGCCCAGCACGTAATCGGCAAAACCTATGTCGCGTGTAGTTATCAGCATAATGGCATCTGCATCGGCTTGTTTGGCGAACTGAACTGCTTCTTTCCCAAAATCGCTTTCTCCAACTGCAGTTTTTGATTCAAATTTTATCGATTTGCTGTTAAAATATTTCGTGAGAAAGAAAAGGTTTGAATCCAGCCCTTTTTTGAAATTGGAATCCGTATACCTGGCCCTGAAAAGATGAAACTTTGTCCCGAATTTCCTCGCGAAGAAATGTGTCCAGGAGACGCATTCCTTGGTTTCCTTTTTATAATTGACCGGTAATACGATGTTTTTTAAAGCCTCGCTCCGCGGAGACTCCTGTACCACGATGAATGGAGCTTTTGAACTTGCTACAACCTTTAAGGCCCAGCTGCCCAGGAATTTCTGCATACCAACAATGCCATGGGTTCCCATGATTACCAGAACGGCGTTGATCTCGGCGGCCACATCAGCGATTGTGTGGAAAATGGATCCTGCTCTGACAATGAACTTAAATGCCAGGGAAGGATCGGTGAATTTTTTTCTGATCTCATCCGACATCCGCTTTTCAGCATCACGGATCTCAGATCCTTTTTTAACAATATGAACTATTGCTATTTCACCCATCATCATAGATGACATTTGAACAGCATGTTCAACGGCAAACATGGACTTTTCGGTAAAGTCCCATGTAACCATAATCAAGTTTTTTTCGTGCTCCATGCTTATGGCAAATTATGTGAATAGTAAACTATAAATTTATTTTTTTATTTTGAATAACAGCTTAAAAAACCCGGAAATTTTGATTTTTATGACTTTTGCCAACTATTGGAACCCCTGAAATAGTTATTTTTGGCATATAATCAGAACAGCTGCTCTATGGAAACCTTCGACTGGAAAAACATGCCCTTTGGTTACACCATGACCGACTATAACATACGTTGTTATTACAGAAACGGACAATGGGGTGAGGTTGAGATATCATCCTCCGAGTTCATAAACATGCACATGGCGGCTACCTGCCTGCATTACGGGCAGGAAGCCTTTGAGGGGCTGAAGGCTTTCAGGGGCAAGGATAACCGTATCCGGATATTCAGATGGAAAAACAATGCCATGCGCATGCAGGATTCGGCACTGGGTATTAAAATGGCAGTGGTTCCGGATGAATTATTCAAAAAGGCAGTATTCACTGCAGTCAAACTGAATGAGAAATTTGTGCCCCCCTATGGTACAGGCGCTACCTTGTATATCCGCCCGCTGCTTATCGGAACGGGTGCCGAAGTGGGGGTAAAACCTGCCAGTGAATATATGTTCATGGTGTTTGTTACACCTGTGGGACCCTATTTCAGGGAAGGATTTAAGCCCGTTGACATCATGGTTTGCAGGAGCTTTGACCGGGCCGCACCGCTTGGGACCGGCTGTTACAAGGTCGGGGGTAATTACGCAGCCAGTCTTGCATCCCTTGATCTGGCGCACCGCGAAGGATTCTCGACTGCCCTGTATCTCGATCCCAAAGAGAAGAAATATATTGATGAGGCCGGACCCGCCAACTTTTTTGCCATCCGTGGCAACACCTATATCACCCCGGCATCCAAATCCATTTTGCCCTCCATAACCAACATGTGCCTGGAGCAGCTATGCAGGGATATGGGACTCACCGTGGAACGCCGCCCGGTTGCTTTTGATGAATTACCTACCTTCGATGAGGTTGGGGCATGCGGTACCGCTGCCGTGATCACCCCCATCCGTAAAATTGTGGATCCCGATACCCACCAAATTTACGAATACTGTTGTGACGGAAAACCGGGTAAAGTCTCCACCATGCTATATAATAAGCTGATTTCCATTCAGAACGGTGATGAACCGGATATACACGGATGGGTGGAACTGGTTGATTAACAATGACGGTTTTACTTTCCGTTACTTTTTGACATATCAAACGCGGCAATATTTGTAACCAAATTGCCGGGTTTTTCTTTATCTCATATATAACTAATAATCAATTAATTCCATTTATTTACCTTAATAATTCATTCCCTATGCTTACAAGATTAAGGTTTGTAGGGGCCATTCTTCTGGCATCTGTGTTTGTTTTCGGTCTGGGTTCCTGCAAGAAGGACAAGGACGAAAAAAGTGTAAAAGATTACATTGCCGTGGATGGTGCGGAATTTGTTTCAGGTTCATTTCCAGCAGCATCATCGGGCGACGGAATACCTGAAGTTACAGATGTTACCGGTAACAGCTCGGTTATCCAGGGTGGTTCTAACCCAATTGTCGTCTATGCTTCCGTTCCGGCCGACAAAATTTTAATAGGCGTTCAGGGAACGAACGGCTAATATGAGTACATGAACTTTACGAAAAGCACTTCCGTCATTTACACCCTCTCCCTGGTATTATCAGCCAATATTCCCGGCGAAGAATTTGTTATTATCGTTGCCATCGTTGATGATTATGGCAAGGTAAGTGCCATCTATGAATTGCCGGTAAGTATTGTTGAAGTAGGCACCGGACAGCTGCAGGTAAGCTTGTCATGGGATCAGGCCAATGATGTTGATCTTCATTTGATAGAACCGGATGAAGAGGAGATCTATTACGGTTCCGATTATTCCTCCAACGGTGGCGTACTAGACCTGGATTCCAATCCCGGATGCTATATCGATGGTGTTCAGAATGAGAACATTACTTATTCCGATGAAAGCACGCGCGAAGCCGGTACCTATCTTGTAAGAGTGGATCTGTATGACGGTTGCGATGTTTCCGCACAAACCAACTTTATTGTAACAGCCCGTCTGAACGGCCAGCTTATTGCCCAGCAATTACTGAACAATCCTTACAGCGGATCATCAACATTTAAGGCTATTCGCTTCCCTGCAGAAAAGGAAGCAGTTACGATCAGCGAAAAGTTAGCCCGCCTGAAACAGTAACCCGCCCGGGCGCGAAAAGCAAGCCACCCTTCAATGGTCAAAAGCCTTTGATTGGTGGTTTTTTTTTAAATGCCTTTCCGATAAAATATTCTATCTTTGCCCGATTAACCATTGTTGATGCAGATTAAGGAAAACACGATACGCCGCCGGCTGACGGCCTCCTATTTTACCTCGGTTGTGAGTATTACCCTCGTTTTATTTATGCTGGGTCTCGTTGGTCTTTTGTTGCTCAATACAAAAAAACTTTCGGATTACGTAAAGGAAAACATCGGGATCTCTGTTTATCTGAATGATGATGCCCGGGAGGTTGATATTTTCAGCCTGCAGAAAACACTGGATTCAAAAAAGCAGGTAAAAGAAACAACTTACATTACCCGGGAAAAAGCTGCAGAAGACTTTCAGAATGAACTGGGAGAGGACTTCGTTGAATTTCTGGGATATAATCCCCTGCCTTCCTCTATTGATGTCAAGCTGAAAGCCGAGTATGCAAATCCCGACAGTTTTGCCGTTCTTGAAAAAGAATTCCGTGCGCTCCCCGAAGTAGCTGATGTTGCCTATCAAAAAGACCTTATTTATGCTGTTAACCTGAATATCCGCAAAATAAGCCTGGCAATACTGGTTTTCAGTGTTTTACTGTTTTTTATTGCTATTACCCTGATCAACAACACAATCCGGCTTTCAGTATATTCGAAGCGGTTTATCATCCGTACCATGCAATTGGTAGGCGCCCACCATTACCTCATCCGCAGGCCTTTCCTGCTAAAAGGAATTACCCAGGGAGTTATTGCTGCCCTGCTTTCCATATTGCTGCTTATCCTGACCCTGTATATCGTTGAAAAACAGCTGGAAGGTCTATTCAGTTTCCAGGACTTCCGCATACTTGGAGCGTTATTCGGAATCATTCTGATTGTGGGTGTGCTGATCGCGTTGTTTTCTACCCTGTTCTCGGTGAATAAATACCTGAATATGAAAACTGATAATCTATATACATAAACTGACACGTATGAACAAAAAGCCTGAAGAAAAACCAGTGCATACCGGTTTTGCCATTGCTAAAGAAAATTATATTTACCTGGTCATCGGTTTTGTAATTATCATTGCTGGTTTTTTATTGATGGTAGGGGGTAAATCTCCAGATCCCAACACATTTAATGAAAAAGAATTATTCAGTGTAAGAAGGATAACGATCGCACCGCTGGTCGTTTTGATCGGCTTTGCCTTTGAGATCTGGGCCATTATGCGAAAACCAAAGATTTCAGACAAAGCCTGAGGAACAAGAAAACATATGGAAATTGCAACATTCGCTGAAGAATTTGCACAGGGCAAGGTATTGCTGTTTAATAAACCCCTTTACTGGACCTCTTTTGATCTGGTAAGCAAGGTCCGGAATATTTTAAAAAGCAGGCTTCATCTTAAAAAACTTAAGGTCGGACATGCCGGAACGCTGGATCCGCTTGCCACGGGTTTGCTTATCCTATGCACCGGAAAGGAAACCCGGAATATCGAAAAATACCAGGCTGAACCAAAAGAATACTGCGCTACTGTGACCCTTGGTGCCACAACCCCTTCTTTTGATCTGGAAACCGATGTGGATTATCGCTTCCCCGTTGAACATATCACCAGGGAAGCTGTTGAAAAGGTGCTGGAAAGTCTTACCGGAATTCAGTTGCAGGAACCGCCCCATTTTTCGGCCCGTTTCATGAACGGTACACGGGCGTACAAACTGGCGCGGAAAGGTGAGCCAGTTGCACTTGCGCCCAGAGAGATTACCATACAGTTCATTAACCTGATATCCTTTGACCCCCCTATGATCAGTATCCAGGTTCGCTGCAGCAAAGGCACCTACATCAGGGCACTGGCAAGAGATATCGGATTGAGGCTGGATTCCGGGGCCTATCTCTCCGCCCTTGTCAGGACGCATATCGGCGATTTTTCATTGGAGCAGGCTTTAACCATCGAAGAATTTGAAAGAAATTTGGTTTTTTCGTAACCTTTTTTATCCGATTGCGTATATATTTGGTTTATTTTGAAACATTCACTTAATTAATCCTATGAAACTTTCCCAATACAAATACAACCTTCCTGATGACCTGATCGCCAAGTATCCGGCAGATAAACGTGATGAATCCAAACTGATGGTTGTTGACCGGAAAACCGGGAAGATTGAACACAAGGTTTTCAGGGATATAATTAATTATTTCGAAGAACGTGATGTGATGGTGGTGAATAATACCAAAGTATTCCCTGCCAGGTTATATGGCAACAAAGAAAAAACCGGCGCTGAAATAGAGGTATTCCTGTTACGGGAGCTCAACCGCGAGCAGCGGTTATGGGATGTGCTGGTTGATCCGGCCCGGAAGATCAGGATCGGGAACAAGCTTTATTTCGGAGATGATGAAGAAACCCTGGTGGCCGAAGTCATTGATAACACTACTTCAAGGGGTCGTACACTCAGGTTCTTATTTGACGGTGATTATGAGGATTTTAAGAAAACCCTGTTTAAATTGGGTGAAACTCCCCTCCCCAAATTCATTAAGCGTGCCGTTCAGCCCGAGGACAGGGACAGATACCAGACCATATTTGCCAAGCACGAGGGTGCGGTTGCGGCACCAACCGCCGGACTGCATTTCAGCCGTGAATTATTAAAACGGCTGGAAATTAAGGGCATCCATTTTGCCGAAATTACACTTCATGTGGGATTGGGCAATTTCCGTACCGTGGATGTGGAAGACCTCACAAAACATAAGATGGATTCCGAACGCATTCTCATATCCGAGGAGGCTGTAAGTATCGTCAACGCAGCAAAAGATGCACGCAAGCACATATGCGCAGTGGGAACCACCGTACTGCGTACCCTGGAGAGCTCTGTATCCACTGCCGGGCATCTCAAGCCATTCGACGGCTGGACCAACAAATTCATATTCCCTCCTTACGAATTCAGTGTACCCACACGCATGGTGTCCAATTTTCACCTGCCGTTATCCACACTGTTAATGATGGTGTCGGCCTTTGCCGGGTATGACCTGTTGTTTGAATCCTACAAGCTTGCCATAAAGGAAAAGTATCATTTTGGTACGTATGGCGATGCCATGCTCATTTTATAAATTCTGTTGACACCATGCGGCTGTCGGGTGATTTTTTTGGCCGTGATGTGCTCGTGGTAGCCCCTGAACTCATAGGCAAGAAGTTATTTCGTAATAAAAACGGAGCAACCACAGGGTATTCAATAGTTGAAGTTGAGGCATACAGGGGTGAGGAGGATAAGGCTTCCCACGCCCGCTTCGGAAAAACATCCCGCAACGGCATCATGTATGCTCCGGGAGGACTTGTATATGTGTACCTGATTTATGGTATGCACTGGATGCTGAATATCGTTACAGGTCCCGGGGAACAACCCCAGGCCTTGCTCATCAGGGGGCTTAAAGGATTTGAAGGTCCCGGCCGGCTGACCCGCGCACTTGAAATTGACCGCTCGTTTTATGGAGAGGACCTCGCACTTTCCTCCCGCATCTGGATAGAAACGGGTGAGGAAAACCCTGCCATCACGCAGTCATCAAGGATCGGCATTGATTATGCCGGTGACCCCTGGAAAAGCATGGCGTGGCGGTACAGGTTGGGGGGGTGAGGTTTGGGGTTTGGCCGTAATAAAACGGTCGTCGATATGCCAGTATGTTGAGTTCCACCGGTATGAAGATTTTTGTTTCCTCGCGGGGATAAATGAGGTCCATATTGCTCAGACTCCCGGTTTCGCATCCTGTCTTAAAAGGCGGAAGCGTATGATAATCGCTGTGCCTCTTTTTATAGTACCATTCCTGCACAGGAGGGAGTACAAACCAGGAGAGATGGTTCATGCTGTCCACCGGGTAACAGTTGCTGTTTACCCGGTACGCCAGGTCACCTGTAAGATGAATGAGCCGGTGGTAAGGACAGGTGCGTGCCCTGGTCCCGTTTAGCTGTACTTTTACCGTATCGATCCCGTCGCAATGCATGCCAGCAAGGTATCCGCTTTTATTGCAAACCCGAACGGAAACAAGTTCATCAAGGGCCGGGGCATTGGGCAAAACAGCCAGGGTTGCTGCTTCGGCCCACGACAGGTTGTTGGCATGGTTAAATCCGGGGTGATTGTAAAAATACCTGTCTTCAATGACCGTACTCACCGGATCGGTAAAAAGCTTTCCCGGGAGAACCATGTTATATCCGGCCAGGAGCAGCAATACTCCGGTCCGGAACAAAATCCGCTTATTTTTCTGTGTTGGAAATCCGGATCTCATGGAAAATTCAGCAGGATTTTTATGGTTTTCAGCCTCCTGCTTTCTTAGCCCGGTAACCTTTATCCGTCAGCCAGGCAACAATTTTTTCACGGAAATCACCCTGGATGCTAATATTCCCGTCTTTGGCCGATCCTCCGGTGCCGCAACTGGTCTTAATATCCCTGGCCAGCTTTTCCAAATCGGCGGCATTACCTGAAAAACCTTTTACCAGGGTCACTGTCTTGCCCTTCCTGCTTTTTGAATCACGCCATACAAACAGCTGCTGCCGGCCGGCAGGCAGGGTAACCGTTTCGTTGCCGGAATCCTGCTCAAAGCTGAACCCGGGATCCGTTGAATAAACTATACCTTCCCTTTTTTTTCGGCTCATAATCAGACATTATTATATTTTTTATGTATTTTGGTCGTTTTACAGATGCAAATTAACAAAACCCCTTCAAATATTCAAATCATTTGGAATGAATAAATTCAGACTCCTTAACAACGTCCTCGGGTGGACAATGTTTTTGATATCAGCCGCTGTTTACATGCTGACCCTTG
>Ga0209431_10000407_pt1 | contig 35904 bp, 23 predicted proteins | sample RifCSP13_3_FD_184021 | JGI IMG/M metagenome (GOLD analysis project Ga0209431, IMG submission 184021) | Soil microbial communities from Rifle, Colorado - Rifle CSP2_sed 13_3 (SPAdes) (version 2) | ecosystem: Environmental > Terrestrial > Deep subsurface > Rock core/Sediment | place: Rifle... | reverse complement strand
GGATCCGCTTCTATAAGGAAGTTGTGAATGATTTTTACAGAAACATCGATCAACCTTGATAGAAAACACAAACGCAATTCAAAGCTTGCCATGTGCGTGGGGCGTCCACGGACGGAGGAGAAAATAATAATGCCATTTAGTCCCTGCCTCCACTACCCATCTTCGCTAAAACTAAGATGGCCAAAGCGTTTCGAACAAGGCGAAGCACAAATCGAGCAAATGATTTCTCACTTTTTTGCTACAGCTCAAAAAAGTGACAAAAAAAGCCGTCGCTGCTCCATGTATGTTGTTTCAATGCTAAACCAGGATGAGAGATTAATACCTTTAAGCTTTTTGTTATGAATAATTGGCATGGATTATTTTTTATGAGGACATAACAAAAGTGGGAATGATTTTTAGTGAATCCGGTCCATTGAATATGCATAATGAATTTGGGAACTCGCCGTGTGCGTTGGGTTGTCCACGAACGGAGGAGAAAATCGGGTCGCCCGGCCTTAGTTAGCGATAGGACGTGTGGCTGGGGCGAGCCCGATTTTTTCGTTCGTGGTGACCTTTTGCCTCTTTTGTGTGGCAGACAAAAGAGGAGAAAATATTATTGCGATTAACTCCCTGCATCCGCTACGCATCTTCTCTAAAGCTACAATAACAAAAGCATTTTTCACTTTTTTGCTACAGCTCAAAAAAGTGACAAAAAAAGCCGTCGCTGCTGAAAAAAGGCTAAAAATCAATTAATATTTCTGTAAAAGAAAATAACTCGCCCGCAGGAACCGGGCTCAGACATATTTTCTTTGATATTATTGCACCGGCAGGCAAAAGCCTGCATGAATTGATTTTCTAAACGCCTTTTTTCAGAGGCGAACTCTTCTGCTCCATGTATGTTGTTTCAAAGTTAAACCTAAAAGGGAGATCATTACCTTTAAGTGTTGCTCATTTTATGTTAAAACAACTCGGGGACAACACCTATGTTCGAAAGACCCCCGGGATAACAAATTAAAGCTTGCACCTTCAGATTTTGGCACTCTCGGCAACAATACTCCGGTCAACTTTCTTTACCAGTCCCTGAAGAACATTTCCCGGTCCAACCTCATAAAATGCTGTTGCACCGTCGGCAAGCATGTTTTTAACAGTTTGCGTCCATCTTACCGGTGAAGTCAGTTGCTTCTTCAGGTTTTCCCTGATCACACCGGGATTTGCGGAAGGCTTTGCTGTAACATTTTGATAAACAGGGCATACTGGCTTACTAAATTCAGCATTGTCAATAGCCTTCTCCAGTTCAATCCTGGCAGGCTCCATCAGGGGAGAATGGAATGCACCTCCTACCGAAAGTTTAATAGCCCTTTTAGCTCCCAGGGCGGATAGTTTTTCAATGGCCATGTCGATTCCTTCAATCGATCCGGAGATCACAATCTGGCCGGGACTGTTGTAATTTGCCGGCACAACAACGGCACTGATCTCTTGGCAGACTTTTTCAACATCCTCATCGTCGAGTCCGAGAATGGCTGCCATGGTGGATGGCTGCAGTTCACAGGCTTTCTGCATGGCCAGCGCGCGTTTGGATACAAGCAACAGTCCGTTCTCAAAGGAAAGTCCGCCGGCAGCCACCAATGCTGAGAATTCTCCCAGAGAATGTCCGGCCACCATATCAGGCCGGAACCGGTCACCCAATACCATTGCGGTGATCACCGAATGAAGGAATATAGCCGGCTGTGTAACCCTGGTCTGTCTAAGGTCTTCATCTGTTCCCGAGAACATCAGGTCGGTTATCCTGAACCCGAGGTGTTGGTTAGCCTTTTCGAACAATGCTGCAGCCTGCGGGAAATTTTCATACAGTTCCTTGCCCATTCCTGCGAACTGGGCGCCCTGACCGGGAAAGACATATGCTTTCATGGATTAAGTATAAATTTTGGCACAAAAATAATTACTATTATTTGAAAAGCAAATCCCACTTGTTATCCGTCACCAGTCACTTTTTAAAACCTCCCCATCGCCAGCATTACCAACGAGCAATCTTTAATGATCTCAATGTTATAGCTTTCCAGGAACTCTTCAAACTCAGGGCTCTCGGTTCCGGGATTGAAGATAATCCGTTTGGGGCGAAGGGAAATTACATAGTCAAATATTTCCCCCTGGTGGTAGGGAGCAAGGTACATGAGAACAGTATGGACATCGGCCAGGGGGGGCTGGCCCGTTATGATCGGCAGGTTTTCGATCATGCCTTCCTTTTTACCGATAGCAATTACCTGGTACTTTTTTTTCAGGAGGCGCCTTACTGCTTTATTGGAGAATCTTTCCGGATCCGGACTTGCGCCGAGGACGACCATTAGGCCCATTATGCTTTATAAATCAGGGCAACAGCATAGGCTGCCACCCCCTTTTCCTCACCCACAAAGCCAAGATTTTCAGTAGTAGTGGCCTTTACAGAAACATTAGCGGTTTCGGTATTTATGGCATCGGCCAGATTACGGATCATCTGCGGAACCAGGTCCTTTATTTTCGGACGTTGCAGGCACAGTGTCGTGTCGATATTGCCAACCCGGTAACCGCTGTTGCCGAGAAGGGAAACAGTGTCCCTCAGCAGCACCATGCTGCTTATTCCCCTGTACTTTTCAGAAGTATCCGGGAAGTGATATCCGATGTCACGCAGTCCTGCAGCACCCAGCAGGGCATCGCAAATGGCATGGACAAGAACGTCGCCGTCGGAATGCGCAACAATACCTTTTTCGTGTGAAATTTCAACGCCGCCCAGTATTAGCCGGCGGCCTGCGGCAAGTTGATGAACATCGTAACCAAAACCGATACGGAAATTCATCGTACGCTATTATAATTTGTCGAAATTCAGCCCCAGTGTGAAACGCATGGTATTGGCCAGCGGATTGCTCCTTCCCGAAGTGGAGATCAGGTATGAAAAATCGATAAAGAAAACATTCAGTTTCATTCCGATACCGGTAGCAAAATATTTGCGGTTGCCTTTATTTTCATGCTCATTGAAATAGCCTGCCCGGATGGCAAACTGGTTCCTGTACCAGTATTCGACCCCGGCGGATATCATAAATTCACGCATCTCTTCACGGAATCCGGCAGGGGCATCATAAAACGACTGGATCCAGCTCAGCGGGAGGGATGTAGGAGTCTTGCGGCCGTATTCGACCACCTGGTTTCCGTCCACGTCCGTGCTGTCGGTATAATAAACAGGAGGAGTGGGTACCAGCAGTTTGTTCACATCAATGGAGGCGGTTAATGAATTGTATTCGTCGATCTCCAGGGTATAACGGGCGCCAAGGCGCAGGTTGGCAGGTATGAACTGCTTGTCGGAACCCTCGGTATAGGATATCTTTGTACCCAGGTCGGAAAAGTTGACACCCCAGGCTATTTCACCATTCATTCCACCCAGTGCAAGGGGGCGCTGGTAATAAAAGCCAAGATCGGCAGCATAGGAATACCCGGCATTATATTGTTGTCCTTCGATGCTTCCGCCGCCGGTTATGTCCGAGCGTATGAACCGCAGCACCAGGGCACCTGAAAAGTAATCGGATAGCAGCCTGGAATAACCTGCATCGATGGTAAATTCATTTGGATTATAGTTACCAACAAGGACGCCCTCGATATCCCTGAATATGACTTCTCCCAGGGAGAAATACCTGAGGGAAGCGCTTACAACCTGTTTACTGTCGAACCGGTAAAATGCCGAAAGGTAACCCAGGTTGATATCATTAACGATATTCCTAAGCCACGGAGTATAAGACAGGGAAACGCCGAATTCACCGTCGACGAACGCATATTTTGCAGCATTCCAGTGTTGTGAATTCACATCGGGCGATGTGGCAACCCCAAGGTCGCCCATGGCTCCGGCTCTTGAATCGGGTGCAATGGTGAGAAAGGGAACCGTGGTTTGAATGGCATTCAGCGTGCCCAGCAACCTATTGGTTATTGTACCTGTTTGGGCAATGACAGGAGACATCAATCCGGTAATACTTACAACAAAAACAGTTAATCTTCTTAAAATCATCATTTTAAAATTTAGTGCCACAAAGTTATAATATTTATACTAAAAACAAACCAGGTAGACTTATCTCATGCATTGGATTTGTATAGTAAACCGCATTCCTGTATAATTATTGTCTGAGAATGATCAATTTCTTATAACTTTCAGTAAATGAGCCACTTCTGTCGTTTATCCTGATGCGGTAAGGATACATGCCCTGGCTGAGGTAATTTCCATTGGAATCCCTGAGATCCCATGTCATGGGTGAAGAGGTAAAGCCACCGGAGAAAACCGTTTCCCGCAATTCTGCCACGTTTCGTCCATCCATATCAAAAATACTGATCGTAACCTGTAATTCTTCCCCGGGTTTATTATGTTCAAAGGTAAACGAGGTAAATTCGCGTGCGGGATTGGGGTAATTATAGGCATCCGCGATGATCAGCCGGTTACCCGATAATACGTTGAATGCAAGGGTGCTTTCGGAGGAGTTGTTGAACACATCCCATACTTTCACGGTAAGTGAGTGCCATCCTTCTTCAAGATCAAACAACTGGTACTGTAAAGTCCCCTTCCTGTAATCATCCAGTGTGGTCTCGAAAAAATCATTCAGAATTATGGGTTCGGAGACCCTGCCGTCAATTACTCCGGTAATGTCATGACCGATCCCGTTTCCCACTGTATTGATACCGCTTTCGTCGGAAATAAGGGCATATATAACGGGGCTGGTATTGGTTATCCCGCTGTTATTAAAATTTTCGTCATTCAGAAACAGTGCTATTTCCGGACCGTTCCTGTCCGGCACAACACCCGGCATGGTTCCTCCGATGATGAATTCCGTACAGAAACCGTTGGCATCCGAATCTGCATCTTCGGCGTAGTATACTATTTTGCCGTTCCCGTAACTGTATGTTATATCCTTGGGAACCATGAACTCAAATGTGAAATATCCGTCAAACACACTGGCCTTACCTTTATAAATGAGATTCTCCTGTGTTTCAAACTGCATGGGGTCGTCGCCGTCATTTCCCAGGGTTGTTACGGTTTGCTTTTTGTCGAATACCGAGGGATAGACAACGCCGTTAAAAGTGCTCATCAGCGTGTTATTCAGATTTTCCAGGTGTCCGGAGACCTTAATCCGGGAAAAGGCTTTCAGGGTGTCTGTGCCGGCATTCACAGCGGTGCTGTTGATGGAGTCGGTCATAACCTTAAACCGGGGTATTGCCAGCGTGAGTGCCGGGTCACCCAGCAGGATAAAATTAAGCTTGTTGCGTTGCACGCCGGTGGAATCCTTGGTCATCCTGATGACGTCGCCAAGTTTGTAATAGTTGCCGTTTTCATCGCGCTCAAAAGCTACCCGGTAGAATTTGGTATTCAGAAAATGGTTCCTGTCCGAATAAACAATGCGTGTTGTGGAAAGGAGGGCGATACTTCCTCCATGCTCATTCAGCAGGGAGGTTTCTCCTGCTGAGGTGCTTTCAATGAGCTTTCCTTCGTCATCGGTGAGGTCGTCAAAACGGCTGAATTCACAGGTAGCGGTTACGAACAGCGGCAGGAAATTTGCATTGGTAAATTTCTCCAGGTCATCGCGCATGAGGATCTGTTCCGCGGCCATTCCCCTTTCGCCTCCGTGTCCGGTGTAATTGTAAATGAGGATCCCTTTATGAATATTGTCTGTTATATTGCGGTTCACCTCAGGATATCTTGCTCCGGTAGAGGCTGATACCTGTTTGTATGCATCGAGCAGTATTTTTTTAACAACAAACTGCGGATAGGTATCCCGTACCCAGTCGGCCAGGCTATTGGCCTGATTCATATGCAGGTTGCCGTCCTCATCATCACCAATAAAAAGAATGTTGTTCCGCCAGTCGACCCTGTTTTTTTCTGAATTGTAATTCCTGATCTTCCGGTAAAGGATCATGGCTTCATCGGCGTTTTTTGCAGGCAGCCGGCCAACTCCCAGATCAAGGAGATACGATTCCATATTTTCCGATCCGCCCTCGTTTTCATCCATAAAGCCAAAGAAATCATCGGAGACATAAGATGTGCTGGCATTCAGGGAACTCGCCGACTGGTAGGTAAGAACATAATTCGAATTACCCGCAGCATGGGAATGGTTGTTATAGGAACCGTCTCCAAAAAGCAAGAGGTACTTCAACAGGTTATGGCTGCCGGTGGACCTGTTCCGGATCATCCTGGCAAAGTCGCGAATGGCGCTTACATCGGGCGCTCCAGAGGAGAATTCATTATAAACCTCATCCGTGGTTGCCACAAAAACGCTCATATTGTCCTGCTGCCTGTGAAATTCAGCCACACTGTCGGCAGCTGCCCGGAACAACGGATGCGTAATGATAAGCATCTGGTGGGGACCCGTGGCATGCAGGTTCTGGTTTGTGACCGGCCCGGTAAAATCCGACAGGCTTATATCAGGTTTGGGGAACACCCCGCCAGGATTAACTGCAACATATTCCTTTATTGTATTCGTGCTGTCTTTGAAAGTAAGCGTGTTCCCGTTCAGCTGCGATTCGATTTTTCTGATGTTATAACTGTCCGTAACATCCCAGATCTGGGTTGCTGCCGTACTGCTGCCCACCGTAAACAGGGCAATGCTTCCGGTTCCGGCAGAAAATCTGTTGCGGAAGAATAATTCATCACCGGTGATATTTAGATTCCGGCGAACATTCACGGTGAGGTAATCGAGAAAACCTTCATCGGAAGATGCGGTTTTATTGTATGAAATGTTCAGGTTTATTTCGTTTCCCGGGACCGAAAAAATAAATAAGGCTGATGTTTGATTTGCATGTGTTCCGGTGCTGTTACTGAGGATAACGCTGTTTACACCAATGGTGCCTATTATCTGGCTGTTGTTTTTGAACGAAAAATATTTGGTATTGGCCGAGCGGCTTAGGACATTGGCCTTAACCTTTACAGGCACTTCGGATAGTAACCCGTTGAAAACAAAAGTTGTATCAAGGGTTGAATAATCAATTCTTTCGCCAAACCATTGGCGGCCGGATTTAAGAAAGTTTTTCAGGTTTTTTTCATGATATGCATAATCATCAAAACCTGTAACGGTAATATCTGATGAACCCGTTACAGGCTGGGCCGCAGCAATCTTTCTGCCTTCGCCGGAACCGTCGGTTATAAAATAGTAGGAAACCTTGCTGTAGGGATGTACCTGATGTTCGAACATGCCGGTAGATTCACTGTAATTCCAGGTAACCGGTCCGCGACCATAAAAAAGAATAAAATCACCCTGGTTAAAAACGCCGTCAGTACCCGTATGCATATAAACAGCATTTTCAACCAGGTCATCGGGGCGCGGATCAGCATTCATCAGGGGAAGGGTTTTTCCGCCATTCCCGAATACGCGTACCGCTGCAGGACTGGCAATCCCCATCCCCTGCAGATCTTCATAGGTAAGCTTGTATATTCCGTTCTTGTATACCTTAATTTTGAACCATGTTCCGGTCGACAACACCGAGGACGAAGCAGGAGTATTTTGTGCAGGAGAAGATTGCAGAATAATCAGAAGGATCAGGCAAAAAAATGACCGGATTATCATGTCGGCTAGCAATTGGAATTACCGGGAATTGATTTATCGACGGCACTAAAGAAAATAAACTGCAATATTGAACGTTTCAAAAATACAATTATTATCATGCAATACTTAAAACAAGTGAAGAATATTATAGTTTTACAGAATCATATTAATTGGGCATGGTGATAAAAAAATCAATTGGGGTCCTGTTTGGATGCATGGTTGCCTGGGGGTCTTTTTCCCAGGATTTTCACTTTTCCGGATTCATGCAAAACATGGTATATGTAAATCCGGCCTATGCGGCTTTGCCCAATTCGGGTGAAGTGGGGATCACATACCGCAACCAGTGGCCGGGTGTTCCGGCTACTTTTGTTACATACGGGACCGCATTGATTATGCCTGTAAAAACGCTCAGCAGCGGAATCGGTATCAGTTTCCTGAATGATATTCAGGGGAGTGGCGTAATAAGCCGCACATCAGCCACCCTGCTGTATGGGTATGTATTTGATATCAACAGTAACTGGCAGGTGGGAGCAGGCATTAATGCCACCTATGTTTTCAAGCAGTTCAATTCCGATGAGCTGACCTTTCGTTCCGATATCCTTAATGACCTGGGATACAGTTATGGTCCCGTAACCTATGGCAACTATACCAAAAGTTATCCCGATTTCGGTGTTGGCGTGATTATTAAGAACAATAACAATATTTCCTTCGGGGTTTCGGTCAGCCATTTAACACGTCCCCGGGAAGCCTACAGCGACCTGGTGAATAACAGGCTGCCCTTGAAATATACGGCTTTTGTGAGTGGCAGGATTCCGGGCAGCGGGCAAAGCAGCTCTTCCGGTCTGTCGGCGGAACCTGCGATCTTCTATTCCCGCCAGCAGGAAAACCAGGAACTGATCTGGGGTTCACAATTCTTATTCAATTCCGGTTTTATTCTTGGCGGATTTTTGCGTCACGGATTAAACATGAGCATGGATGCAGTAATTATTTCTGCAGGTATTTCTTATGAAAAATACAATATTTATTACAGCTATGACGTTAATCTGAAAAAAATAAACTTCTTATCAACAAAAATGGCAGCGCATGAGGTAACCTTTTTATATCGCTTTGAGTATAAAGATGGGTATAATCAAGGTGGGTATAAGGGAAAGAGATCAGGAAAGATAGATTGCCCTGCTTATTAAGAGTATTTGATAATTCAAAGAAATGATTGTAAATAATTTTATATTTTTGAAAATAAAAATCAAGAATCATGAGAGTTAAGTTTTCTCCATTACTGGCAGTTCCTGTTGTTGCTTTGTTGCTTTCCGGTTGTTTCAAAGGCGGTAAAGGACAAATTTCGTCTACTACAGGATGGAATTATAACGAAGCCGAAAACGGGGGATTTGAAGTTGTAGGCGGCAATGAACAGGAGACAGGTCCCGGTTTGGTCCTAGTTGAGGGTGGTACCTTCACCATGGGCCGTGTGGAACAGGATGTTACCTATGACTGGAATAATACACCGCGCAGGGTTACCGTAAGTTCATTCTATATGGATCAGTCCGAGGTCAGGAATGTGGATTACCGGGAATATCTGTATTGGCTCAGCAGGGTATTCATCGATTATCCGCTTGTATATACCAAGGCTCTTCCCGACACACTGGTCTGGAGGCGCCCGATGGCCTATAACGAACCCTATGTTCAGTATTATTTCCGGCATCCTTCCTATAACGATTATCCCGTTGTGGGTGTTAACTGGTTGCAGGCAACCGATTATTGTGCCTGGAGAACCGACCGTGTGAACGAAGGCGTTCTTATCCGCGAAGGCATTTTGAAACCCGATCCCAACCAGCTCGGAGAAGAAAATTTCAATACCGAATCTTACCTGGCTGGTCAGTATGAAGGTCTGGTTAACCAGAACCTGAGAAGCATTGATCCCAACCAGGAATACAGAAGGGTAATGGTAGAGGATGGTATCCTGTTGCCAAAATACAGGCTGCCTACCGAGGCCGAGTGGGAATATGCCGCCCTGGCACTTATCGGGAATACTTTCGAGGAACGTGTTTATGAAAGGCGTATATACCCCTGGGACGGTCATAATGTTAGGAATGATGCCAAATCGGACCGCGGTGAAATGCGTGCCAACTTTATTCGCGGACGCGGTGACCTTATGGGTACTGCAGGCGGGTTGAACGACAATGCAAGTATACCCGGACCGGTTGAGTCATTCTGGCCCAACGATTACGGGCTGTATTGCATGGCAGGCAATGTTAACGAATGGGTGCTTGATGTTTACAGACCGCTGACCAACGAGGATGTTGATGAATTCAATCCATTCCGTGGTAATGTTTTCCAGACACTGGCTACCGACGAAGAAGGCAATATTGCTGAAAAGGACAGCCTGGGAAGGCTCCGCTACCGGGATGTTACGGAGGAGGAAGCCATCAACCGCTGGAATTATAAAAAAGCCTATTACAAGAACTATAATGACGGCGACTATGAGTCGAGTGTAATTGATGGAAATGAGTGGGTTACGGATATCAAGGGACAATCACCCAATTCGGAACGGATGTATTCCCAGGATCCCAACAACTTTACGTCACTGATCACCGACAGGTCGCGGGTTTATAAAGGTGGCTCCTGGCGCGACAGGGCTTATTGGCTAAGTCCGGGTACCCGCAGGTATCTTGATGAGGAACAGTCAAGGGATGACCTTGGATTCCGGTGCGCCATGATCCGCGTGGGTAGTCCTGCAGGAAAAGGAAAGAGATAATCCCTGCCTGATACAGGATATGACGTAGAGACCCCACCTTTGGGCGGGGTCTCTACTTATTTTATATAACTTGCAATATGGAAATTAAGGACCTCTACGCTCTTTTTCGCCAAAGCAGTATCATTGGGAAATTGAGCGTCAGCGGCCATAGTGGAAGAGTATACGGTCCAATCCATTATAAATCGACTTTTTAGACTCCCTTGTTTAACTTGCCATCAAAAACAAACAGTTACGGGATCATTTTTAGAAACAACTTTAAAAAGAAAAAGGCTGTATTTAAGCAGCCTTTCAATAATGGAAGCAGGAATTAATGTTTTATAACAAGTTGTGATGTGAACTTATTTACTCCGTCATCAGCTGTAATAATATAATTTCCATTTTTAAGTGCCTGAACATTAATAGTAAAAGAATTTGAATACTTATTAGTTCTGTAATGTACAACACCCATGTCATCCGTAATGGTTATATTATATACAATGGATTCCTCACTTGGATTGGAAACTGAATTCATTGTGGCGGAAGTATCTGAAATAATTGATTGTGGTTCAGAAATAGTTATGTTTACTAAGTCCGATGCAGGATTAGGAATAACAATTAAACTGAAACAACCGTAAACCGAAGTATATTTAGTTGCATAACTTCCGCTCTGGCCACATGTGTTGTTAACTCCAACTGCAACAATGCCACCAGAAGTACCTGTACGCAAGGCCAAATATGTGGTGCCCTGACCTGAAACATAGGTCCACCCCATGGGCCAGGTCCAATTAATAGAGGTAACTCCTGATAAAGTAGGGATGTTATAATAAACATATGAGTTACATCCGGCTGAACCTGGACCGGTTATCGGATAGTCAGAACTGCTATATGGTCCGGTATGGAATAACTTGGAGACATTTGTTACTCCACAACCCGGATTAAAGGTAATTAATGGATTACCATTTGATGCTTTAGAAAGACTTGCTGTCGTTCCACCGCTTCCGCTTGAAGGAGAAACGAGATATGAAGGGCTTACAGACCAAGTAATATGAGAATAAGAATTACCTAGTTTAAGCGGATTATTCGGGTAAATGTCCCGTTAGAGCAGACTAAAGATGGTCCACTAACTGACATATTGTCAGCAAAACTTGTTCCTATTCCAACAGCATACCATGCATTTGTAACGGACCTGACCTCGCATGAATTCGCCCCATACAAATCAGTTGCAGCTGAAATGGTGGCTGTTCGCAACTGACTAAATGTTGTAGAGGATTCCCCAGGATAGGTTGGTGGAGGTATGATTACGGTTTCAGCTCTATATGCTATACGTGAAGCTTTATTTATTCCAATTGGCCAAACATTATAAGAATGATTTAAATCATTGGTACCGCTACCTCCATCAGAAAGAAGAAAAAACCAAAAATTAAGGACACCACTGTTTGTATGTACCCCGCAAAAATCATTACTTGGAGCGGGAAAAGGAGAACATCCGGTTTGAACCCAGTAGGTTCCTCCATATGTGTCAGGTTGATTATAGGTATTGGGGTTGCTCATTGATCTGCCCGGATGTCCATTGGGAGGAATAGCATTATCTTCGCCAATAAGCCAGGTTTGTTTTTCCGGTGCGGCATATCTTTCAACACATGCCGCCCAAATATCACTGAAACCTTCATTTATTGCTCCGGATTCATTTTCATAATCAAAGCGAGCAGTGAAATCGCATATACCATGAGCAAGTTCATGAGCACTAATATCCAGAGTTGTAAAAGGATCGTAATTTACTCCATCACCATCAGCATAAATCATCCTCTGTCCATCCCAATAGGCATTATTATTATCATAAAAAAAAGGATAAGCTTCTATATTTACATGCACAAAACTCAATAAGGGTCCTCCGGAACCATTATAACTATTCCTATTATGTACAATATAAAAATAATCATACACTTTTTCTGTGCCCCAATGTGCATCTAGCGCTGCATCGTCCTTATTGGCATTATGGTACTCGGCAGCTGTCCAATTATTATTATCATCTTGAAAAAGAGATGCTGAACCAAAAACAGTATCCTGGTGCATGTTATAGGTTTCAATTCTGACGCTATTACGGGTTTCTTTCAATCTGAATCCACCTGCGTAAGAGTCTGTCACAATGCTTCTACTACCACTGTACCTAGTACTTGCGGTGCCATTGGCATTTGAATTATGCAATCTGGATGTTTTTTTAATGATAATCCCGGAAATTGCATCAACAAAGATGTAATTTCTGCTAACCGGTTTATGGGCATAGATATCAAATTTCCATGCAAGCTTATATGCTCCAGTATTATATTTATCCAGAATAATTACCAGATTGCCTTTTGGATAATAAGTGGTACCAAAGTTATCTGAAATCCATTTTTCTTCAGTAGGGATTTGCCATTTATAAAGATTGGCGTCAATTTCTTTCAATGCATAATTCAAGGCCTCGCTTTCGTTTAAAGAAGGTCTGATTTCTACATTTTCTTCAATTTTTTTAAATATTCCGTTTAACGTTTCTATGAAATTGTTCTTACCGTGAACTGCATAAACACCATATTCTACACGAACACCCCTAAAATATTGCTGAAAATATTGATGGGTGAATCCTAAACTATCGGACGTTGTGCTTATAAGTCTCATTTCATCATTATTCGTCAATTTGAGGAATTCTTTTAATGCCTTTTGAGACTGACTGATTTGTAATGGTAAAGAATCTTTGTCAATCCTTATAAAGGTAGCAGTACCTTCATCCGAAGTTTCTTTCAATACAACGCCTTTTTGCCCACTTACTGTTAATGCTAAACAGTACATTAAAAATGTTAACAGGATTATTGTTTTCATATGGTTTGATTTAAGGATGCCTTTTAGTTAATTTAAGTATCAGGCCATTATTTCCAATAACAAAGCCATTTCCATTAAATACAATTTTCTTATGAATTGTAACATTGTTATCCCGGAATTGGACCTTCCAGGATTTTCCCCCATCATTTGACCAGTAAATAGCATTTCGTGAAGAATAAAATCCTTCCATATCAGAAGTGAAATAACAACCAGGGCTTAAAGCAGTAATGTTGCTGTTAATCAAATCAAAAGTCTCTCCCCCATCAAAGGTTTTAAATAATTTTCCTGAAAAGGTGAATAAATATCCAACTTTGTCATTAAGGAAATGCATATTCGTAATATCTGAGTTATTCCAATTCAAATTAGTCCAGGTGACCCCTTTATCGTTGGTTTTAAACAATATTCCGAAATCCGTATAATCATGGTGTGCACCTCCAGCAATATATGCGACCCGTGGGTCTGCAATACTAAGATATATGCCGGCTATTGCCGTATAGGAATATACTGAATCCCAGTGGTTACCGCCATCAGAAGTTTTTAGTATCCTATGCCCATAAATAGTGAGACCATTGCTTTCATCAAAAAAAGCCGGTATTGCTGACATTTCAGAAAAATAGTAATTCCAACTCATCCCTTCATCTATTGAATAATATATCAGTCCGGCACCATCAACCATATCTGTTATTCCGACAAAGAGTTTGTTATCGAAGCCTCCAATGCCATTAACTCTCAGATTTTTAATATTAAATGTGTCAACAGTCCAGGAATTTCCTCCATCCAAGGTGCGTAGCATGATCGATTTTCTGTTGCCGTCAAAATCAAACTCTCCAACAATAAATCCTTTGTTGCTATCCATAAAAAAGATATCATACATATCCCCCTGATAAGGAGTCGTTACTCTTTCAACTTTTATTTCTGACATTTCGTATTCTTTGTTACAGGCTGAAATAAAAAGAATAATGCAGAATAGAAGTAGCTTAAATAATTTGCAAACTTGTGATTTCATATATTTCTTTCATCTTAACTTGATCTGCAATCTAACTTCAATATTATCACCAACGCATCGTTGAATGAATACTAAATTTACAAAACTAAATCTTAAAAGTCAATAAAAAAAGTGAAAATTCTTACAAGTAATTCAAGAAATGGTAATACAATTAAGCGTTAGGAGAGTACCCCTTTTTTCTTTAATTTAGTCTGCCAGTAGTGTTATTTTATACAAAATGCAGGATGGACATTAATTATCTGTACAGTATTTTCCTGGGCAGCGGGCTTGTTTCCACCGATACTAGAAACCTTACCCCGGGAAGCATTTTTTTTGCCCTTAAAGGGGAAAATTTCAATGGGAACAGATTTGCTGTCGAGGCATTGGAAAAGGGTGCAGTGGCAGCCATAACCGACGAAGATCTGCCGCTACGGCATCCGGGACTGATCAGGGTTGAAAACACATTGAACACACTGCAGCGGTTGGCTGAATACCACCGTTTACATGCCAGGTTCACCGTGCTGGCAATCACCGGTTCGAACGGGAAAACAACGACAAAAGAGCTTTGCAAAGCTATACTATCGGAGGGGTACAAGGTATTTGCAACGGAGGGCAACCTGAATAACCATATCGGTGTGCCGTTGACACTGTTGGCAATGGACAGCACCATAGACATAGGGATCGTTGAGATGGGCGCAAATCACCCCGGTGAGATCGCCATGTTGTGCAATATTGCCCATCCTGATTACGGACTTATTACAAATATCGGGAAGGCACATCTCGAAGGTTTCGGAGGGATTGAAGGTGTCGCCCGGGCCAAGGGAGAGTTGTTCAGCTACCTGATGAAAAACCGGAAGGTCATTTTCTTAAATTGTGGAGATCCCCGTGTCAGGAAACTGGTACCGGAAAGTTATGCCAATCTGGTTTGTTATAATGGCGAAGGGGGACCACAGGCGCTGGAGGTAAGAAGCGGACCCCGGTTGCATGTCGGGATCATTTACGGGCAGAAGACAGTGTCCCTTGATACTAACCTGATTGGCAGTTACAACATCGAAAATATCCTTGCTGCCAGCGGGGTAGGGTTGCATATGGGGATCACCCCGGACAGCCTGGCAAAAGCAGTACAGTCATACCAACCGCAAAACAACCGTTCACAATACATCGATACCGGAAGGAACAGCCTGTATATGGATGCATACAATGCAAACCCTTCGAGCATGCACTTAGCAATTGAGGAATTTCTCAGGTTCAACGGTATGAATAAACTCCTGATCCTTGGGGAAATGCGTGAACTGGGTGCTACTGCCCGTCAGGAGCATGAGAAACTAATCGCTACCCTGAAGGAAAGCAATATAAGCCACGTTATATGCATTGGCCGGTCGTTTGAGACACTGGCTCCCGCAGCAGGATATCTATATTTTGAAAATGTGGACCTGTTGAACGAATACCTCCGGCAGAACCCCGTAATAAATCATTTTATTCTCGTCAAGGGCTCGCGAAGCAACCGGCTTGAAAATGTGCTGCAGGTTCTCTGATTTCTCTCGTCCCTTGTCCCTCGTCCCTTGTCCCTATCTCCTACCGCTCCACCATAAAGGGATAACGGTAGTTAACCGGCGGAACAAAGGTCTCCTTGATCGACCGGGGAGAAAGCCAGCGAATAAGGTTCAGGAATGATCCTGCCTTGTCGTTGGTCCCGGATCCCCTGCTGCCTCCAAAAGGTTGCTGGCCAACCACAGCTCCGGTTGGTTTGTCGTTGATATAGAAATTTCCGGCAGCATGTACCAGTTTTTTCGAAGCCATTTCAACAATTTCGCGTTCGCGCGCAAAAATCGATCCTGTGAGAGCATATATCGAGGTTCTGTCACATAACTCCAGGGTTTCCCGGAATCTTTTGGCCGGATAGACATGGATGGAGAGGATGGGACCGAAAAATTCTTCCTGCATGGCAAAATACATGGGATCATTACAAACAACCACGGTAGGTTCGATAAAGTATCCTGTCCCTTTATAGGATTTGCCGCCTGATATTATTTCTGCCTGCTTCTCGCGCCTGATCCGCTCGATTACACGCTTAAGTTTTGTAAAGGCCCCTTCATCAATGACAGCATTTATAAAATTCGTGAAATCTTCCGGTCCACCCATGGTAAATGAGGCGACATCAGCGGTAAGCATTTCTTTTATTTTGGGCCACATCACATCGGGTATATAAGCCCGTGACACAGCTGAGCATTTTTGTCCCTGGTATTCAAAGGCTCCCCGCGAAATTGCAGTAACAACCTGGTGCGGATCAGCCGATTCATGTACCATAACAAAGTCCTTCCCGCCTGTTTCTCCTACTACCCGCGGATAGGTATGGTAATTGTATATGTTATCGCCGATCGTCTTCCAGATGCTCTGGAAAACTTCGGTGGAACCGGTATAATGTATCCCCGCAAAGGCAGGATGTGATAAAACGACCTTGCCGACCACGGGACCGGATGCGAATACCATGTTTATCACCCCGTCGGGGAGTCCTGCTTCCCGGAGTACGTCCATGATCACCCTGGCTGAATATACCTGTGCTTTGGAAGGTTTCCACACTACCACATTCCCGAGTAAGGCGGGTACGGTAGGCAAATTTCCGGCAATAGAGGTGAAATTGAATGGTGTAAGTGCAAAAATGAAGCCTTCAAGGGGCCTCCATTCCAGCCTGTTCCATACTCCCGGAGGAGAAAAGGGCTGAAATTTATAGAGATCGGTCATGTATTTTACATTGAACCTCAAAAAGTCCGTTAGCTCGCAGGCAGCATCTATTTCAGCCTGGTAGATATTTTTGCTCTGGCCAAGCATTGTGGCGGCATTTATCTTCAGGCGATACGGACCCGACAGCAGATCAGCTGCTTTGAGAAATACCGAAGCACGCTGTTCCCATGGCAACGAAGCCCAGCTCTCACGAGCCCTGAGTGCGGCATCCACGGCAAGCGTTACTTCTTTCTCCCCTCCCTGGTGATAGTGGCCCAGCACATGCTGATGGTCATGCGGGGGGTGGATATCAATGAGATCACCCGTGCGAATCTCCTTGCCTCCTATAAACATAGGTATTTCTAAAGGATTCTCCCGGTAATCCCTGATTTGCTTTTTTAATTCATCCCGTTCCCGTGTGCCGGGTGCATAACTGAGTACCGGCTCATTCTGAGGATCCGGTACATTGAAAAATCCGGTGGCTAACATAGTTGGTCTCCTTTTAAAGCAAAGATACCATTCCGCTTCTTACAAAATTATGACATTTATTATTCATTGAATCAGTAATTTATTGATTTAAGTCAGAAAAAGCCCCGCACCACTGTTAATAAAAACCCTGTAAAACCTCAAAAGAATACCCTTACCCGATCCGGTTATCTCCGGATATTCATAATTTTGCATGTATCAGATTTGTTCGATGGACACGGAACGCCGTATTAAAAAAGCCATGACCGCCTGGCAGAGGCTCATTGCCACATACCGTTCGTCAAGATTGGGTGTGGCGCTGAGGAACAAGTATATCCTTACGGCAGTGGTATTCCTGGTGTGGTTGTTGTTATTCGACCAGAATAACCTGGCAGAGAGAAGAAAAATGAACCGGGAATATATGCAGCTGATGGAAGAAAGGGAGTACTACCTGAAAAAGATCGAAGAGGACAGGAAGCGGATCGAAGAACTTAAAACCGACAACGATAACCTCGAGAAATTTGCCCGCGAACAATACCTGATGAAAAAAGATAACGAGGATATTTTTGTTATCGTGGATGGGGATTAAATTATGCCCGGATGTCGTATCCTTTTTCGATCTTCCGGATAATTATCAGCAATTCCAGGTCGCTTAAATTTTCCTGCGCGGTAATATTACCGGTAAGTTTCAGGAGGCTGTGAACAGCATTTCTTACAGGGATCCGGGGAAAATAAATGCTACTGGTCCTATTCAGGAATTTAACCACCCGGAATGCATCGAACCATCTGAAAAAACGGTTGGCAAAGGCAGATGCCGAACTGCTGTTTGCATTGATTTCTGAAATGGCTGACACGGCATGTATTGATGTAAGATAGCTTTCCAGGGGTTGGGGCAGCTGTGAAATAACAGATTCAACAGTTTCCGGGGGCCTTTGATAAAAACCGTTAATTTGCGTGAAGAACGACTGCAGCAACCGGAAGCATTCGGGCGCATAGGTCACGATATCTTCCTCATCCGATTCCATGAATTTTCTAATGGTAACACCTGTTCCGAAAGGTACACGGCTGGAAACACGCGGTGACGGAAATACGCAGGTGCCGCTGATCTCTGCGAACTCCCCCAGGGGAATGATCTTATGCAGGAAATAAAAATCCTCTCCGGCCTTCCTCCTGTTCATGCCGCCCTGGGCGGCATAAACCGATGCTCTTACACCAAAGCATGACCCCACGGTATGATAGGCGAAGGGGAAGCCCGAAAAACGCAGGAACTGGTTCAAATAACGCAGGTGCATCTCATACAACACAGCTCCGCGATACACTTTTTCGGGAAATTCATTACCCGACACGGGATGTTCGAAATAAATATCAAACCCCCTGGTCTTTGGCCGGATTTCAAGCGTTTCTTCAACAGCTGTGAAATAATTCACTGCACACAGGCTGTCAGCATCAAAGGACAGAATTATACCGCCGGGATTATCAACCATGCTGAAACGGTGCAATGCCTCATCCATGCCTGTTTTACGGGCCAAACCCACTCCGGCGTCCTTTGCCGGCATGTCCGGAATGTACATAAGTCTGAAACGGAACTGAACTTCGGTATGATCACTGATCCAATCTCTCGCCGATTCCATGGAGGAGGCATTGATTTTCCTTACTTCCACGGAGGCATCTTCCGGTGAATTTACCACGACAATGACCTCAACATGACCTTTCGGCCGGGCACAGTTCCACAGTGACTTCAGGGAGTCAGTAAGCAGGGGCTCACAATAGGCAGGGATGACTACTATGTAACGAAGCTCATCTGATGGAGGTTCAGTAAAACAGGGAGCGAATCGTTTCTGTTTACTGAAATAATGTTCAGCAAAGCCCATACGGACTTTTATTCGGTCTTTTTCCTGTTCAGCTGGTAATCTTCATTCAGGCCCTTAATGATGTTCTGTGTAATATCAAGGCTGTCATTTGCATACAATATATTGCCTCCGAACGAAGTGCCGAGTACGTACTTATAATTTAGACGGGCATTGTTATTCTTCAGGTATTCCATAATGGCATTGATAACCTGACGGTTCATCACGGCCTGTTTTTCGGAAAGTTCCTGACTAAGGTCCTGTTGAAGTTTTACCAGGTTCTGCTGTTTGTTGTAAAGCTGCTGTTCAAGATTCTGTGCTTCCGAGCGGGTTATTAAACCGCGCTGGGCTTTGTATTGATAATCTTCAACATCGGACTGATATGATTTTTGTTTCGTCAGGAATTCGGCTTCGGATGCATTGTAATTGCTTTCGAGCTCACCGGAAAGATCGTTGGCCATATCAAAGTTATTCAGTACCGAGTCGATCTGCACATAGAAAATGCTGCTGCCGTCAGCCAATCCGGCAGGAAGTCCTTCGCCGGCACTGCTTTTTTTCCCGGTCCCGATACCGGTGAAATGCAATACATAGAGGGCAACCACGGCAAGGGCGAGAAAGATATTCAATACAAGCGGAAGTCTTTTCATTTTTAAAGCTTTTAGTATAAATAATTAGGGTAGCAAATATAAATTTTTATACTTACAAGAAAAAAAAAGCTGTAATAATAAATGAAGTTAAAACTCGGGACAGGGTACCTCGCCTTTTTTGGTCTTTCGGGGTAGTGCAAATTTAACGCTCATTGATACTTCGTGAGATCCCAGTGCCTGTCCGATCAGATTGGAGATGGTGAGGTCATAACTGTATCCGATATTGAAATTGGCGGTTTTGTAACCCAACAGGAGGATGAGCGCATCACCGCGCTGGGAATTGAACGGGGGGATGCCACGGTACCAGAGACCCAGCACCAGCGGATTTTTGTGCCAGTAAACTCCCAGGTCAAGCTGTGTAAAGGGGCCTTGTGTTTTAAAAAGGTAGGCGAGGGTCATGGTTTCCTCCACCGGCTTAAGCAGCCGGCCTTTCCGTACCAGTTCAATACCGCCGAATACGGATACTTTCACCGGAACAAGCGTCTTATCGGCATATAAAGAAACATTCGGCCGCAGCAGGTGATCCACCGTTACTCCTGCCCAGAATCGCTTGGCATATACCAGGGTTGAAAGTGCCAGGTCAACGTCCCTGGTTTTTTCGAGCGGTTTGGGCTGGGTTGTGCTGCCACCCGGAAACATTATTTCATCGATAAAATCGAGTTTGTCCCATGCAAGGCCATGTTCCTTGTACGAAAAATGAATACCCGGCCGTACAATAATATTCTTAAAGGCCATAAAATTATACGAATACTGCACACCCAGGCTCAGCGTTCCCAGTTGACCGGTCCCGGCTGCATCTTTGTAACCCAGTAACCCGAAACCGCTCTTGAAATTTGAAAAATAATGATCGTATGAAAAGCTATAGGTCATGAATGTTGAGGGCAAACTGATCCACTGGTCGCGAAAATTGGCGCAAATCCTGCTCCCTCCGGCTGCTCCTGCAAACGAAGGTGCCAGGTACAGCGGATTGGAATAGAATTGAGAGAATTGCGGATCCTGGGCAACTATTCCTTTCAAAGCTATCCAGGCAATTATTATTATTACGATCAGCCTGCGCATGTATGGATCTTAAAATAACGGTAGATTCGGGTTTGTCTATAATACGTTTTCTTCTCATATTGGTTATCCCTTTTGGCGGAATCCCGATTATTGTCCATTCTGCCTTACCAGCAGGGTAACATCCCCGGCTTCAACATAAGGTCTTCCATTTGAGAAAGTAGCAGTTACCCGCCACACATATACATCCTGTTTTGCAGGCGAGCCTTTGATAAAGCCGTTCCATCCCCGGTTAACATCTTCGCTTACGAATATTAGTTCGCCCCATCGGTTGTATATTTCAAGTTTGTATTTTTCAATGCCCTCGGCAACAGGTCTGAAAATCCTTGGATCTGGTTCTCCGGGGTTGTAATATTCTTCAGCCGGATCATCGGGGGAAATGGAGATAACATTCGGGAACCTTATCCTTCCCCTGCCGTCGATCACAACCGGATTTTCGTGGGTGAGTGTATCCAGGCAGCCTTCAACACTTTCGGAGATCAGGGTGATATAATAGGTTCCTGTTTCCATATATTCATGCATAGGCTGAAATTCGACACTGGATTCGCCGTCACCAAATTCCCACAGGTAGGATTGACCCTGCTGCGTGGTATTGAAGAATTTGATGGGCGTTCCGTCTTCGGTCTGGCTCCTGAGCCAGGCATAATCAGGCGTGAATGAAAAATTCACAACGGGTTTGGGGTATACTGTAATTTTTTTGTAATCCCAGTTGGATCCGCCGTCACCCTGAACCGTAAGCCTGACAATATACACTCCGGCAGTGTCGTATACCAGGGGAGCCGGCTCATCATCCGAAGAGATCAGGTTTTCGTGCCCGAAATCCCATTGATAGCTGTCGGGATAATTGTATTTGGTGCCTGAGGGGAAATCAACGGTCAGCGGCATACATCCTGAAATGTCATCTCCAAGTTCAACCTGCGGAAGTGGTGGGTTGATGATAACGTAATGCAGGATTGTGTCGGAGCATTCGGGGTTGGCTGTGTTGGCTGCAATGAGACTGACCGGTATCCGGTTCTGGTTTGATATATCTCCCCATATGGCAAAGTCTTTGTTAAAAGTTGCCGAGGATGAGGTTGATGTTGTTCCGTCCCCGAAGTTCCAACGGTAATTCCATATGGGCTGGTTGTTGGTAATATTTCTTATGGTCACCCCGGTAATATCGGTGGATGTATTGAAATCCTGCACCTGAGGATCGGGAAGGAATTCAGCTCTGGGTTGCGGATAAATTGTAACCTGTTTGGTTGTATCGTCGGAACATCCGTTAAGGGAAACAGCCTTAAACCGGATGTTAAATGTCTTATTTGCCTGATTCTCATTCACGAAACGGTATACGGGATCCTCATAATTGCTGATCACTTCCCCGTCTATGAACCAATAGTATTCATTCTCGTTGGTTGCCGTGCCGTCGAAATCAACTTCCATGGGGTTACAACCGTTCCAGTCCGATGCTGTAAAATCCACCTCCACCCCGGGATATATGTTCACCGGTTTGACAACCGTGTCGGAACAGCCAAAAGCAGTATTTACAATAAGTGTAACATCCTTGTTTTCAATAGCAGATCCGGTGTTATAAAAGGTTTGTCCTGGATTTAAAAGGGTACTTGTATTGCCATTGTCGAAATCCCAGAAATTGGACAGGTCTGTGCCCTGCGAGTTGTTGGTAAAGGGAACAGCAAAAGGAGGGCAATCCACAGCCAGCGGGAAATTAAAATCCGCCAGCGGTTTGGGATAAACGGTAATTGTTCGGGATACCGAACTGTCACATCCAAAGGCCGAGGTTGCTGTAAGGGTAACCAGGAAGTTCTGGTCACCGGTGCGGCTGAAATTTTTGAACGCATGAACCGGATTCTTGCTGACCGAGCTTGACCCGTCGCCGAAATTCCAGAAATAGGTAAGCGGTATGGCTGGTTCGGATGAATTGGCAAAAGCAGTAGGACCGGGAAAACATACCTGGCTGTTATCGGGCGCAAAGGCAGCCCTTACCTGGGGATGAACGGCAATATTTTCGGTCCATGAGGTATCGCAGCCCTGCACATTGGTTACGGTAAGTTTTATACCACGGTTGAAGCTTGTGTTGCCTGTATTGGGATAGGTATGTCCGAAAATAGCAGTGACCTTATCTTCATCTGTTACACCATCATTCTGGTAGTCCCAGTAATAATGGTTGATGGCACCTGTAGAACCGGATCTGTCAATTGAAAAGATTTCATCGGAACAAATAGCCGAACGATCTATGGAAAACTTGGCGAAAATATAGGGATAAACTGTAATGGTGATGGTGGTATCATCAAAACATCCGAACTGCGAGGTGGCTTCGAGGTTAACATCATGAACCAGGCTTGCTGCTGTGAGGTTCGCAAAATCATGTAGCGCAGGGGTTACCAGGTTTGAATACCTGCCGTCGTCGAAATCCCAGAAAAACGAGGTCCCGCTGATGATGTTGGTGTTATTCACAAAACTCACCGGCAATGGCTGGCATCCGGCCGTAAAGTCGGGGTGAAAATCAGCATGCATCTCGGGAAAAACAGTTATGGTATCGGTCTTGATGGCTGCGCAGCCATGTATATTTTTTGTATTCAGCACAATGGCATACTTAAGTGGCAACAGGGTCTGATTCCGGTAAACCGGTATGTCCGGATTGGCAAAACTGTGAAGGACAATAGAATCATCCGGCGTATATTTCCAGATAAAGTCGGTGATTCCTCCTGAAGAAAAATTATTAATGGCAATTTTGAAGGGCGAGCAGCTGTCAAGCCGTTCTATGGCAAAATCAGCTGTAACTTTTGAATATACTTCCACCGGTCGGGAAATGCTGCTGTCGCAACCTGCCAGGTTCATAACGGTCAGTGTCACCTGATAGGTTGTATCCACTTCGGTTGCGTTCATGTATGTCCTGGGAGGCGGATTTTCGCTGGTTGAATAGGTTTTATCGCCGAAATCCCATATGTGGTTCAGGTCCTTTCCTTTAGAGCTATTCAGGAAGGAAACATTCAGGGGATTACAGCCATGGTTCGGACTGGTGAAACTAAAATCTGCGATAACACGCGGGAATAAAGAAACCGAGCGGAATGCAGAATCCGCACATCCCTGGGTGTTCGTTGCCACGAGTTGAATAAAAAACGTGGTATCGTTGTCGGTATCGTTTTCATACAAATGATACAGGGTGTCGGGTGTGGGTGTTGTGAACAGGAGACCATCTCCGAAATCCCAGTTGAATTCGTCACCTCCCTTTGAGATATTAACCAGTTCAACATTAAGCGGGGAGCAATTGTTATTGTAATCAACGGCAAAGCTGGCCTTAACGAACGGATAAACTGTCACCGGCGCACTGGCTGTATCTTTGCAAAAGAAATCGGATGTTGCAACAAGTCTGATGGTATAGGTTGTATCATCGCCGGACCTGTTATAAAAATACTTTGTAATCGGAAGCATTGAAGTATCGGTTATTGAGGTACCATTCCCAAAATCCCATTCATATAAAAGATCAAAGCCGGTTGAGCTGTTGGAAAAAAGTACACCTACCGAATCGCAGATAAAGTCTTTATCCGCGCTGAATGCTGCCTGTACCTGGGGATAAATGATCACCGTCCTGGTGGTCGCTGAATCTGCACACCCAAAACGGTTGATCGCATGCATCTTCACCTGTAATGTATCGGGTACCGGTCTGGCAATGTTGCTGTGATTATAAATTACAGGTGTTTCATTTAGCCGGGTAAAAGAGCTGTCGAGAAATGATTTGTTCAGGTCGGATACCGACCAGAAGAAAGTATCTACGCCGACGGAAACAGACGGATCGGCGAAAAGTCTTGCAGGAGAACAAATGAGCGCCGAATCCAGGGTAAATGACGAATAGATGTAAGGAAACACCCTGATATCAAGGACATCGGACGTGTCATTACAGCCGAAAGGAGAAGTGGCGACCAGGTTTACCCGGTAAACGGTATCATTGATCCCGTAATTGGTATAGGTATGAGAAACCAGGGTATCGTTGTCGGTTGATCCGTCGCCGAAATGCCACTGGTAGGAATCGGTGTTCCCGGTGGACATGCTCCGTAAACCGATATTGACGGCGTGACAAGCGGTAGTATCCTCCGGACTAACCAGTTCAAAATCCGAGGTAACCTGTGGATTAACCGTCATGGTATCTACATAATAATCATAGCACCCGTCATCATTGCCAACCGTATAAGTAATGTTATAATTAATAACGGTATCGGACGTATTTAGATAGTTATGTAGCAGGTTTATGGGGCTTGTTGATTGAATCAGGCCGGAACCATCACCCAGATCAAGGATGTAACTGGTAGCACCTGACGAGGCATCTTTCATGTTTATTGAAAAAGGTGCACATCCCTCGTCATGGTCCACAGTTATAAAAGCATTTGGGCTTTCGGGAAGGATAACCCAAACATATTTGGTAATGTGACCATAACAAGGTTGCTCAATATCCACTGCAAAAACCTGACTAAAACCGCCATAAGGGGGGCGTAAAATGGGGTTTTGCACATTCGGGTCATCCAGGTATTCAGTCGGGCTCCAATGATAACTCAAACCGCCTTTTGCTTTTAATTGAACGGAATCAACGCCGCAAACCTGGAAAACGCTTCCCTGATCCTCAACCGTCGCGGAAGCTTCAAGTTCATTATAGTCGGAAAAATAACCGTAAACACAGCCGCCACCTGTAATAACTCCATTAAAATAACCCAGGTGAAAAACATTCTTTGTATTCGTAATACATGTGACAGCGCCCGCGGGAATTACAATATTGCTGATTAACTTATTCGCGTCCTTAAGAACATACCAATCGGATGTGCCTGCCTGTTCAAAATAGCTTGCATTAAGAAACGGTACAGCGGCGCCTCCATTGATCGAGATGTAAAAATTGCCGATAGCATCGGCCTTGGTCATCAGATTAAGATAGAAGTCCTGACTTTTTGACCGTACAAAACTTACCGACAATGAGCCTGTACAGCCGTCAATGGTTGGCAGAACCGATTCACCCATTTCATCACCGAATCCTGCAATATGCAAAACATATACCGGTTTTGTGGCAGATAGATGAACATAGAAATCATTGCTGGCTGTCAGCATGTCAATGGTCAGCTGATAACCTGCCGCAAATGGGCCGTATGTGTTGGTTGCACCACTCCGCCGTGTGACCGTAATACTTGTATTATCAGCAGTTGTAAGCACATAGGCCTTTTCATTGTTCCCGCCGCCCAGATCGGTTATCTTGCCTTTCATTACCACATATTCATAACCAATAACCGCTTTGTTCTGTGCATTACGGACGGGAATATGCTGGTCGCCTATGTAATCATAGGCACCTGATTTTTGCACCGAGTCATCGCCCAACGTAACAGCTACCGGCTTGTTGGAAGTAATGTGGGTTCCGATCAGCCTATCGGCAGCCAGAATGCTCGGTTCGTTATTGTCCGCCGCGTTTGGTTTGGGAACAAACATATACGACTGACCTTTATCCAGCAGGATGGTGTGATCTACATTGGCGGCATATCCAAAGGCATCGGTTTTAAAACGAACGGTAACAATGGTATTGTCTTCCGTGGCTACTACCACGATTTGGCTGAATGCCGGATCGTTACCCGGCCCGTCCCAGTCGTGGTTCGGCCACCGGTTTTGAAAAGGAGTCCAGAAATCATACCCCAGCGCATTTTTCCCTTTCAGGGCAAATATAGCCGGGTTATTATCGGCACGGTGGATCTCGTAATATGCCGTGATATCATGGTCGGCACGAATAAGCAGCGCACTGTTACTTTTTGTATTGTACAGGTTATTGCTGAATTTGAGTATGTCTGCCTGGGTGAAACTTATGTTTTTTGTCAGCGATATGGCTGGATCAATGGTGACAGTTATCGGGACAATCTGGGGGTTATAGGGCTGGGTAATGGTTACCGTGGTAATATTATTAACATCAGTAGCTGTAAGAGTGAGAATAGCCGTTAGCGGCGGATCATGGCTGATTGTGGAATAAGGCACAGCGAACCAGAAAAGGGTATCTGTCTGTGCCAGCATGTTAAGCGGCAGAGCCAATAACAGTAACAGTAATAAACGGTTTTTCATTTTAAGTAACAGATTTATGTTTTTTACGTTAAAAGCGGTTAAAAGTTCTTGTTTACGTAATTTGTAAGCAAATTACCGAAAACCGTAAGTTAACGCACCGGGTTCTTCAGATCCGGTTTTGACCTGTACGCTTGGTGCAACATAAAATATTTTATTACGTAAAAACCTATGAATCCAATTCAGGCGTTATGAAAAGAATGAGCATCATTATACAATTAGTACTGTCTTTCCAGTTTTCAATCAGTTACGGACAAGCTGTACTTTTTTCCGAAGGTTTTGAATCGGGTGAGATACCGCTTAACTGGAGCCAGGTATTTACAGAAGGTGCGATAAGTTGGCGGTACGAGGATGGAGGATATACATATTCACCATCGGTACCGAATAGCCGGAGACCTGTATCTGCGCATAGCGGTGAGTATAATGCCCTTTTTCAGTATCAGGACCTGAATGTCAAAGCTACAAAGTTGATTACGAAAAAAATTGAGGTGCTGGAATTTGCCGTGAAACCTGAGTTGCATTTCTATCATGCTCAATACACGAAATCCGGCTATAATGATAAACTCAAAGTATATTATAAAAACGGTTCTTCTTCATGGATATTATTACAGGAATATACCGAAGCTACAAGTGACTGGGTGGAACGTATTATCGCGTTGCCCGAAGGTGACCTTTCAGCTAATTATTATTTAGCTTTTGAAGGAGAAATATCTAATTTGGGATACGGCACGTGTATTGATGATATCCAGATTGTTGAAACAGGTATTTTGCAAAAGTATCTGAGTAATATAACAGTGGAAAAAACATCCGAGGTCTCGGTGGCTTCGGGCACTACCAACAACCCCCTTTTAAGGCTCAAGGTAAAGGTGATGGGTAATTCCGGGAGTTGCCCGCTCAATTCGCTGGTATTGAATTCACTAAATACAGCTGATAGTGATATTGAAACCGACGGAGTAAAACTGTTTTTTACCCAAGATGATGCATTTAATATTGAGAATCAAATAGGCTCAGGTGTCAGTTTTGTCTCAGGGCAGGCTGCATTTTCTGATCTGAACTATGATCTGCCCACTGGGTATTCTTATATATGGGTTACTTACGATGTTAAATCAACTGCTGGTCACCGCGATACACTCGATGCTAAATTTGTTGAAAATAGTATCAATATTAACGGAGAAACCTTTTTTGATGAGGAAAAATCCCCTGCTGGTTCCCGGATAATACTTCAATCCATCCATGCCGATGACTTTGAATCGGGCCTGAACTGGGTGTTATCCGGTGAGTTTCAATATGGGGCACCGCAAGGATTTGGGGGATCACAAGGCAATCATGATCCTGATGCGGCATATAGTGGCACATACGTAATTGGTACTGATCTTACCGGCTTGGGTGATTATCCGGGGGATTACGAGCAAAACCTCAGCGAAGATGCGTATAGCGCCATATCGGATACTTTTGATTTTACATACTACAATGATTTATCCATCCGCTACATGCGATGGCTGAACATAGGTGTCAATGATGAGGCATTTATTGATATAAGTGCGGATGGAGGGTTAACGTGGAAGGAGGCCTGGTCAAATCCGGGTATGGTACTTGATGATAGCTGGAATTTGCATGAAGTGGATATTACAGATCTTGCAGCCAGAAAAAACAATGTTTTAATTAGATTTTCCATCGGGACAACCAATGATTACTGGCAGTTGTCAGGATGGAACATAGACGATTTCGGCATTACCGGGAATTATGTATCCAGGGATGTGGGTATAAGCAGTGTGGTTTCACCGAAAGAGGGATGTGGCCATACAACAGCAGATTCTGTTACGGTCGTTGTTAAAAACTATGGCGCTTCGGACTCTTACGGGATAATTCCTTTACAATATTCGTTCGACGGGAATATTACGGTTACCTATGATACACTTTACCAGGTAATCCCATATAGTGACAGCGTTCAGTGTACCTTTAAAAAAAAAGCCGACCTTTCCAATGCCGGGCTATATAGTTTTGTAACCTCTGCAAGCATGAATGATGATGAAGATTTAACCAACGATGCAATTGAAAAGGATTTTTATATTCAACCCACTTTAGAAACTGATTATACCGAGACCTTTGAAACCAACGATGGCTTATGGATGGCTAGACAGGAAACCGGTTCGAGTTGGGAATGGGGTGTACCGGGTTATGGGGTGGATCCTCCTTCGGGCACCAAACTTTGGATGACCCGGCTTATAGCTTATTATCCCAATAACGATTCATCTTTTACGGAGAGTGTCTGTTACCGGAACGGGGACAACATAAGAAAAATACTGCGGTTAAAATACTGGGTGAATGCTGAAAGCGACAAAGACGGCGCATCTGTTCAATATTCAACTGATAATGGTTCTACCTGGCAATTGCTCGATACTTTAATATCAGGGTGGAATTGGTATACCGATACACTTCAGGCACTTGACTCCAAGGGTTGGTCAGGCAATTCTAATGGATGGGTAACAGCCAGACAGATATTACCCAACAATATCACTGCTGCTCCGGAAATGAAATTCAGATTGGCCTTTGCCAGTGATTCAGACAGCAGCAATATCGGTTTTGCTTTTGACGACTTCAGTATTATAACCGCGCCTTATGACATAGGTATTTTACAAATCGACTCTTTTGCCGATGCCTGCCAGTATATTAACCCCGATCGGTTAACGGTTACAATAAAAAACTATGGAATAAACAAAATGAGGCAAAACGATACGATCATAGCAGGATTTGATTTTCAACAGGAGCATATGGCTACCGACACTTTCGTGCTTGCTGCGGACCTGTTGCCGGGTCGGACCATAAAACATACTTTTGACACGCCGGTTGACGTAAACACTCCGGGAAATTACAATATTACTGCCTATACACTTATTGAGGACGAACCCTATTTCTACCTTGAAAATAACGATACACTTTCACTTGACTTTGAGGTACTGCCGAATCCATTGACCATGCTTTTCGATTCCATCCATACCAGGCAACCGGATACGGTGACGATAAGACCATTTTATCACGCGGATTATGATTACCTGTGGCAGGATAACAGCACCGGCAGCACCTATGATGTTAATACCGGCGGATGGTACTTTGTAACGGTAACTGCCACACGGGGTAACGGTTGTTCAAGCTATGATTCAAGCTATGTTGAATTACTGTTCAACGATGTCGGGGTGGACAGCCTGATACATCCGGTGAATCATTGCGGTTTGGGTAATGGGGAATACCTGGCGGTAAGGATAAGGAATTACGGAACCGACAGCATTCCGTCGGGTTATAAGATAGCCGTTGCCTACGAGTTGAACGGGGCACCCCCCGCGGTTGATACCCTGCTATTGGCAAAAACATTGCTTGCAGGACATTCTACCGTATTTGACTTTGAACGGTGGCCGGTGGATCTTTCGGAAAAAGGCATGTATAATTTTAAGGTATATGCCGATTTCATCGGTGATACCATCCATGCCAACGACACCCTGGTAAAAAACATTGAGATCTACGGTCATCCGTCGGTAAGTCTTGGTCCCGACATAACGGTCGAGGCCATTTCATACTCCCTGGATGCGGGAACAGGATTTGTGAGCTACCTGTGGGATGATGGATCAACGGTTCAGGTCCGTGAGATCACCGGATCAGGGAACTACTGGGTTCAGGTATTTGATGAAAACCAGTGTGATAATTCCGACACAACCTATATCCGTTTGAAGATCAGGGACGTCAGGCCAGACGGTTTTGTCAGCCCGGTTTCGGATTGCCGGTTTGATCCTGCAGAACCGGTGATTTTGAAAGTAATGAATTCGGGTACGGATACCGTTCCGTCAGGCCAGCAAATCACCGTCAGTTACCGGTTAAATGAAGGATCATTTGTTCAGGAATCATTTGATCTGGCGGCAGAGCTGTTGCCCGGAGCATATGTTACCCATACCTTTGCCGGTGACATAAGCATGAACACGGAAGCGGATTATGACTTTACAGTTACTACGGTTATGACGGGAGATATGAGAACATACAATGACACGTCAGAACTGGTAATATACCGGTATCTCGGGCCGGTGGTTGATTTCGGACTGGATGAAATTGCGTATGTGGAGGATATTCAGGTCGTCATCGAGGCAGGTTATTCCCCCCATTACAGTTACCATTGGCAGGATAATTCCGACGAACATTCTTTTACGGCTACAAGCAGCGGGCTGTACCATGCCGTTGCAACCGATATGCGCACGGCATGTTTTGACCGGGATACGGTAACGGTATTCCTTATATACGGTGACGTTGGTGTTACCAGCTCCAGCCTTCCCGCATCAGGATGCACAGGTAATTTTGATGATGTACTGGTAAGAATAAGCAACCTGGGAACCTCCAACATCGGGAAAGATGTTCCGATATACCTGGCCTGTGATGTTAATGGTATCCGTGTAAGGGTTGACACCCTGGTGCGCTCGGGCAATTTTGTCACCGGAACAACTATGGATCTGGTATTGTCGGGTCCGGTGGAAATAAACGAAGGAGGAACCAGCCTGGTGGCTTTTTACACCGTGTATGCCGGGGACAAGAAAGACTGGAATGACACACTGGTAGTTCAGTTTGATGCACTGCCAAGCCCTGAGATCAACTTCGGTGATGTTGACGGATTACTGAATGTTGACCTGCCCCATGAGCTCAATGCCGGAGCAGGGCATAAATCATACCTGTGGCAGGACGGATCGCAGGATCCTACGTACGTGGTGACACAAAAAGGCGAATACAGTGTAACGGTGACCGGTGATAATGATTGCCAGGCCAGTAAAACTGTGCAGGTAAACATGTCCACCGCGATCGAAGAGCAGGTAATGCTTAATGAAGTTGTTATTTACCCCAATCCCAGCGAGGGTTTGTTCACCCTGTCGGCGAATATAGATGTTCCGGAAGCGCTGACGGTTAAAATCATCAACAGTCAGGGCCAGACCGTGTATGCCGAAAAATATGAGGCATCGGAGTTGATCCGGGAAACCATCAATGTGCAGCAATTATCACATGGAATATATTATTTGCTTATCTATAATGATGTACTGATCTGGCAGTGTAAGTTGATCATACAATAGAGACGCCATGCATTGCGTCTCTACCCTGACATTTCTCATATTCTTGTTTTGGGTGTCTATGATAATTGTCCTGTTTTCAGGGTTCAAATCGTGGTATTTTTAAATCCGGATCATGAAGTTGAATTTCAGGATAAAATTTGCTATACCCAATGATAAACAAGTTGATTGTCGTATTGTTACAATACCTGCCCAAAGATCTTGTATGGGTTTTCAGCAATCGGTACATTGCAGGCAAGAATCTGGAAGATGCTGTTAAAGTAACAAAGAAGCTCAACAACCAGGGTATTAAAGCTACCATGGATTTACTGGGTGAATTTCTCACCCGCGCTGAAAAAGTAGAATATTACAAAAAAGAATATATCCGGCTTATCGATGAGTCGGTTAAAACCGGCCTCGACAACTCATTTTCAGTTAAGCCAACTATGTTCGGATTGCTGCTTGATCCGAAACTGTGCTATGATAATTTGCATGAAATAGTTGCAAGAGCGGCTTCATTTGGCAGGTTTGTCAGAATAGATATGGAGGATACACAATGCACCACCATGGAAATAGACCTGTACAAACGATTGCTCAATGAATTCCCCGATCATGTTGGCCTGGTGTTACAAGCCTATCTGAAACGCACCCTGGATGATCTGAAAGACCTTGTTGAATTTGATGCTGGCAGGAGAATTATCAATATCCGTATCTGTAAGGGTATTTATAACGAACCGGCTCACCTGGCCATTAAAAACAAAGAGGGAATTAACAGTAATTTTCTTGCCTGTGTGGAATATATGCTCAGCAACAATATCTATCCTGCCATTGCCACCCATGATAAGGAACTTATCGATGGCACATACAGGTTGATCAATAAGTTCAATGCCCCCGTGAGCAGCTATGAATTTCAGATGTTATACGGTGTAACGCCCGAACTCCGCAAGTCGATACTGGATAAAGGACACACCATGCGTGTATATGTACCTTATGGCAAAGACTGGTTTAATTATTCCACCCGGCGGTTGAAGGAAAATCCGAGGATGGTAAACCACATAATAAAAGCCCTGATTGTAAGAGGTTGATCAATTTCTTGGTGTGGCCTGCACTTTATTTTGCCGCAGATTTTCAAGCAGCCATTTCTTAAAATCAAGTTCTACAATATAAATCCGCATAACTTTTTTGGCAGGTAGAAATTCCCCGAATTTTTTCGTATAGAATTCAAGTAATCTTGTTTCTTCCTGTTGAAAGGCAAGATACCTGATTATCAATTCATCAGCTTCCTTTTCGGTCATATTATTCTTATTGGCCTCGAAATACAGCATCATGGTATTCCGGTCGCGTGTGACCTTATCACGCCGGTTTTGGTAGTCGTTGTAAACAGGCCAGAAATGAGTTGACTCAGTTTGTGTGAGCTGCAGATTTTCAGTAAAGAATTTTGTTTTCTGTTGCTGAAGATTATCCTGTCTCTCAGCCGGTTTTGTCTGTGCTGACAGATTTGGCGCCGTGCTCATTATTTGAAGGGCCATAAACAGGGCTGTTGGTAAAGTTCTTATCATAAGGCAAGGTTCGCTTTATTGATTATAAGGAATTGAGCAGTTCCTCCTCCACATCCGCATTCAGCAAATAATCGATCATTTCATCGGAACCGGTTGGAACAGTATGGTTTTCATCCGTAATGCCAACTTCCATGGCTTCAAATATGATTTCTTCACTTATTGAATACAACTCCTGTTCAACCACCTGTGATATCTCTCTCCGGAAACGATCATCCGAATTTCGGGAGCTTAGCTGCTGAAAGATCACGTTGCCGCCAACCAGGGCAACAATCACTATCACGGCGGCAATAAGGTAGGGTTTCAGGGTAACGGCATACCCCCGGGTAAAACTATCCTTTTTATGGGATTGGATTTTTTCCTGAAGGCCTGCCCGGAAATCTTCAAAGTAATGATCAGGGACCTCAAAAGGATGATCTTTTTTTATCCTTGAAAGTTTTGGGGCTATGTTTTTGAGCTCATCCATTCTTGTGGGGTTCACTGTTATTTTTGGACTATTAAAAGTATAAAAGGTTTAAAGACCGGTGATATATTTTTCTATTTTTTTTACAGCATGATGATAGGATGCTTTAAGTGCACCAACCGATGTTTCAAGAATTTCAGCCATATCTTCATATTTCATTTCATCGAAATACTTCATATTGAATACCACACGCTGCTTTTCCGGCAGGGTAAGCAGTGCCTTCTGCAATTGAAGCTGCAGTTCGTCACCATTAAAATATTCATCGTTCGCGAGTGTATTGGCAAGCTGTTTTTCAACATCCACAAGAGGCAGCAAAAATCTTCTTTTCTTATGGTTAAGGAAGGTAAGTGCTTCGTTTGTAGCAATTTTGTAAAGCCAGGTAAATAAGCCTGAATCTCCCCTGAAGTTTTCAAGTCCTGTCCAGATTTTTATGAATGTGTTCTGCAGGGTGTCATTGGTATCATTATGATCAATCAGCAATTTCCGGATGTGCCAGTAAAGCCTTTCCTGGTATTTCCCGACAATCAGGTTAAATGCGTAATCACGGCTCTCCGTTTTTCTGAAAAGCTCAATTAAATCCTTATCGCTGTAATCGGTAATACTGCTGATCATTCCTGAAAATACCAGGTGAAATTCTTTCTGAATTTGACGATCAAAGTCCTAAAAGGTTTAATGCCCTGTTAATATAACTGAATTACTTCGGAACTTCCCGACCTGACCTCAAAAACCTTGTTTACCGAATACAGGGTTTGTTTAGCATTAAGGGCTCTGAATACCACCCTGTAATTACCGGGCTGCAGGTGCAGGGATTCATTCCTGACCGAGTTGTCGAGGTTATAGATCCATTCCTCCTCGGTATTGCTGATACGATGGTAGATACTTCCAAAACCTACCGAGGAACGGAGCAGGGTTACCAGTCCGGGTCGAGCGATTTCCACGGTAGTGGTATGGCTTTGTTTAATATCCACATTTTTCAGAAGCACTTTTGGTAAAACCGGGATCTCGATATCATACCTGCCAACCAGGTATTTTTCCTCGGAGTACATTTTTTGCATATTCAATGTGGTCATATCACCGGCTTTTCGTACAATAAACTCAACACCCCGGTACTGTAGCGGATCGGAAACACGCAATACAAGCGAGCCCTGAGGTACGTCAGCAGCAATAATGGTATGCTTGCCCGGGATAAGCGTTATATTATCGACATCAACCGGTGGCAGCGTATGCACCTGCATGCGGTAAACCGGCATATGGTCAAGGATCAGGGTATCCGGTAGTCCCCGGTGGTTCAGGGTATGTATGTAATTGTATCTTATTTTGCCGGATAAACTCTCATAAAAAGTCATATTAACATTGGTTTCTGAAGGATTTCCCTTTTCGTCTAGGAGGTTAACCTGGGCTGTAGTGGCGTTCAGAGCCTGGGAAATCACCACATCCATTATTTCGCCCAGTTTTTGCTCACCGGATGCGTTATAATAATGGCCTATACAATTGAAAGTTTGCTGGAAATTCTCATCGATCCCGATTCCAATAACAAAGGGTTTAAGCACAATACCTTTCCGCTGCAGTTCGAGTGACACGGCACAGGCATCGCCGTTGCAGGCTTCTACACCATCGGTGATCAGGATGATGATATTCCTGCAGTTCTCACAACCGGGCGGAAAATCACTTCCGCCGAGTTCGAGGGAACGGGCTATCGGCGTTGTTCCCTTTGGTACTACAAACCGGAGTTCCTGCCTGATCCTTGATGCATTTCCCATGGCAAAAGGCACTTTAAGTTTGGTGTCATTGCAATCCTGCGGGGGTACAGGGCTCTGATGTCCATATATGCGGAGACCCATCTGAACATTGGGCAGCTGTTCAAGACTGTCAATTATCCCAATGAGTACCCTTTTGGCTAT
>Ga0209431_10000405_pt1 | contig 35992 bp, 18 predicted proteins | sample RifCSP13_3_FD_184021 | JGI IMG/M metagenome (GOLD analysis project Ga0209431, IMG submission 184021) | Soil microbial communities from Rifle, Colorado - Rifle CSP2_sed 13_3 (SPAdes) (version 2) | ecosystem: Environmental > Terrestrial > Deep subsurface > Rock core/Sediment | place: Rifle... | reverse complement strand
ATTCAAATACCGTTTTGCTTTTGCATTTTGACGATGACTATATAAATGCTGCAGCCACTCTTGGGAAAACAGCTCCCTCCGCAATTCCCCATTCGACAAATTTAGCGACAAAACTATCGTTTCTAAGCCAAAGCGGTCCGTTAGCGGGATTAGGTAAGAGCCTTCGCATTGATAATTCATCAATCAACGATTCAACGTATCTAACTGTAGCCGATACTGCCGCTTTAGATATGACAGGAAATTGGACAATTGAAGCTTGGGCAAACATCTTTACATTTGGTAGTGGGTCTAGCGATTATCGTTGGGTTCCACGTGTGGTTATGAAGCCGGGTGACGAGGTATTCTATGACCACGTTAACTACTGGCTGGAAATGTGGGGCGACAATCGTCTGTTCCATGGCGGGTATCACTCGGACGCGGGTTACGTGAGCGTAACTTCACCGAACAATATGTTCGTTCCGGGTGAATGGGTTCACTTGACCTTCATTCGCGATACAGCACGTGCGTTCATCGCGGTAATGGTTCATGATGCTAATAAAGTTTTGAAAGGATTCCTCACAAGGGGTTTCCCTCAGGGTGACGTGCCATATACGAACAATCAGGCGTTGCATATTGGCTGGGCCGGTGCGCTTGGGATAACAACTCCAAGTGGCGATTCGTGGCTTGATGGATTTGTAGATGAAATCCGTATTAGTAATGTTGTGCGTAACTTTGCAGGTCCGCCAGTGATTCAAAGTGCGACTTTGTTACCTAATCAACCCTCGACAGCAGCTTCATATCCGGTAGAAATTTCTGTATTCCCGTTGAATGCTGGTGGAAGCATGACCAGTGTTGAAGTAAAATACCGCTCTGATACTCTTAGCGCATTTAGCAGCGTAACCCTTTCATCGACTGGAGATAACAAATATACCGGAGCCATTCCGGCTCAGGTGTTCGGGAAACAGGTTCAATATTATTATGCAACAAAAGATAATAATAATTTGACTTCCCTTTCGCCATCGAATGCAGAAGACCTGACAAATCCGAGTTACAATGCATTTTGGGTTTTCCAACCGAATGCAAAAACACTTGATTTAACGTTTGAGGAAGGACCAAGTGGTAACCCGATCGACCATTCTTCTAATAATGCAACAATAACAACCTTTGTAGACTTTAAATATTCTACAGAAGTTCCTGTTGGTGGTGGCACGTATTCATTGGATGTAAAAGCCACAGATGGAATTAAAATTGATTCAAACTGGGTCACAGCCTCCTCACCTTTTTTGGCTGCTGAAGAGTTTACGTTAGACTTTTGGATGAAAGCAGATTCTGCTGATAGGCCATATGTGCATATCATAATAAATCCATCTGCTGAACAAGATTGGAACAACGCAAACATTGATCTGAGTTTCAGACCAAATGCTAATGGAGACAATGCATTTACAGCACGCTATTGGAAGATTGACGGTTCTGGGTCCGTTGCCATTCAAGATACACTCTCTGCCACGACGGCACATGTTGGTAAATGGCGTCATGTTATTATTGAACGAAATAAAACCAACGGAAATTTTGCAATGGTCATCAAGGATGAAAACGATCAATTGATGTTTAGTAAGATCGTCAATGAAATGAAAGCTCCTCTTATGGCGGGTGCACCGATGGTAATTGGCCGCTCATGGTTTTTAACTGATGACCAGTATTTTATAGGCCCATACCGGGGTTTAATTGATAATGTTAAACTATATAACTATCCCGCAGCTAATATCACTGGAGTTTCCGAAGAGCTAGAGATGCCAAACGAATTCAAGCTGTTACAAAACTATCCAAATCCGTTCAACCCCTCAACTGTAATTGAATTTACACTTCCTAAATTTCAACAGGTTTCACTGGTAATATATGATATTCTTGGACGATCAGTAAAGACGCTGGTGAATGAAGAACGGCATGCAGGCCAACATCGTGTAACATGGAATAGTACAAATAATTTAGGATTAGCAGTTTCAAGCGGTGTTTATTTCTATGAGATGAAAACTAATGATATGGTAAAAGTTCGCAAGATGATGTTGATCCGTTAATTTGTGTATAGCGGAGATCGGTGTCAAACCGATCTCCACTAATTTAATCTTCAGTAAAGGATAGGGATATTTATGAAAAAAGCATTTTGGTCCTGTTTAAGATTATTTTTTTTATGCATGTTCCTCTTAAGTGGATGCAACACAGGAGTGGAACCGTCTCCCGATCCGGGCATCATTCGAGTTACAATGAAATCGGCTGAAATAGATACATTACTAATTATTCTTGGAGATACAGTTAAGTTTTCTAGAGTAGATCACTATGATGTTATTTTTAGTCAGGGTCGTCTGTATCAAAGCAATAATTATGCAGATTTATTTACTGATTTGAGCATAGATCGTAATGATTCCTATACTCTTAATATACTTCAGCGTGCTTGGTTGGATGGACGTCTTATAACAACAACTGATTCTGTGTTTGATGTTGAAGCCTTTCAATCAAAATATGTAAGCAGTAAAGTAATTGAATGGTATGTGCCTCCTGGAACTTATGACAAGTTACAATTTAATTTTAAGGGAATCGAAATTTTTGTAGCCCGCCCGCGACAATTTAGAACTCCTCTTCAACTTGCTGAGGGTGTTACACCAATTATGAGTTTTAATCAGATAATTACCGTCAATGCAGGACATGTCACAGAAGTGAACTTGGAAATATTACCCTTTCAATCTATTCAACGATATAAAGATTCCTATATCTTTGATCGTAAAGTAAGTGTAGCAAGCATTCGGAACTATTAAAGTATAGATTTACTAAAAGGAACAGGTTTGTCTATGAGAAAATTCAGTATTATCACATTCGTTGCATTTTTTATAGGAATAATTTGGAACTCATGCGAATACCCTACATTGCCTCCAAATCCGAATAATCCCCCTGACACAAAATTATCAAATGTACCAAAGGATAACGATACGATCTTTCCTTTATCAAACATGTATTGGACTGGCGGGGATAATGATGGTTATATAGCGAAATATCAATATCGGTATATTACTTATCATCTAGTAATAGGAACAAATAATGAGTGGAAAGATTTTGATTCAACGCAATGGAAAGATACTAGCGCCACGGCTGTTACCATCGCATTTAATTCGAGTGACAATATCAACCGTCAAAGATTTATGGTGAGGGCTATTGATAATACTGGGGCAATGGATCCGGAACCGGCTGAAAAAATTATTTATACAACAAAAGCAAGTCCACCTGTTACAAAAATTATTACCCCTATGAAGAATGATACAATCTTAGCTTTAAATACTATAAGTGATTGGTGGACAGGAATCAAATTAACTTTCACTGCATCAGACCAGACGATTAACGGAGCCATTGTTAATTATGCTTGGTCAGTTGATGGAGGTCCGTGGCATTGGAATAGTGATACAACGTTGACAATTGCACCAGACAATTTTACTCTACCCATAACCGGTAAACATTATATCAAAGTGACTTCCCGAAATAATACAAACCTGATTGATCCTATTGGGGATTCAGCAGCTTTGTATTTAGTTATGCCGTCATTTGAAAAAAAAGTTTTGGTTATTGACGAAACTGATGAATTCAACTTCCCATTTGTAACGTATAATATTTCTGATGCTACTATAGATAATTTTTATTCTCGTGTTTTCCCAGATGCAGATCATTGGGATTATAAAGCAAATAAAGGCATGCCGTCTCGAGCGACACTTGCAAAATATAAATTGGTTGTATGGCATGCAGATGATTGGCCTCAAAGCAATCCACACAAAATATCTGATCCAAGGAATATCGAAATATTTACCGATTATCTTATAGTAGGGGGAAAATTTTTAATGAGCGGGTGGGGAATCTTAAAATCCTTTGCTTACAATAGCAATTTTCCATATACATTTCCTCAAGGATCTTTTGTGTATGATTATCTTCATATTCGGACGGTTGGAGTGACTGAACTTATCGGAGATTGTATAGGCGGAGAAAGTGCGATGGCGTCTTTCAGTAGTTTTAGAGTCGATTCAGCAAAAATAGCTTTTTTCCCTTTTAGCGGTAAACTTGGGCAAGTAAATCTTATTATCTCTCCAGCTGGATTTACAGTCAGTTTGTATACTTACACAAATTTACCAAGCAGCTCATATGTTTCTTATCGTGGAAGAACAATAGCTCTTCGGTATTATGGAACGACGTTTGACGCCGTTGTACTTGGGTTTCCTTTATACTTCATTAATGAGGAAGATGCTATTGTGATGGGAAATCAAATTCTTCGAAACTTGAATATTGAGTAGGAGAAAACATGCAAAGTCTTAAATCGTGGTTCATCTTTCTATTGTTAGTATTATTTTTAGAATCCTCATTTCTTTTTGCAGGCAATACGGGAAAGATAGCTGGACAAATTCGTGATAATGAAAACCGTCAGCCGATAATTGGGGCGAATATTTTAGTCAAAGGAACAACGCTTGGTGCAGCGGCTGATGAAAAAGGTTATTATTTTGTTCTTCTAGTTCCTCCTGGTACCTACGAATTGCAAATATCTATGATTGGTTATCAGACTATAATAGTGCAAAATGTAAAAGTGCAAGTTGATCTTACTACGACAATTAATGCACTACTCTCTTCGATTGCTATGCAGATGGGAGAGGTTCTTGTTACCGCAGAAAATAAATTCATACAAAAGGACGTTACATCTACTCGGCGTGAGGTTACACGAGAAGATATTCGTGAGACTCCGGGGCTTGAATCAGTAACCGATATTTTTAAAGTGCAGGCAGGAGCAATTATATCGAGTGTGCCTCAAAATATTAAACTCGCCGATGGATCACAGTTACAGATTCGTGATGAAAGTCTGAAAGATATTCATGTGCGGGGAGGACGCGGGGGAGAAATTTTGTATGTAGTTGATGGGATGCCTGTAACTCATCCGATTTACGGTGGTCGTAGTGTATTAGACCTAAATGTTAACGACGTCGAAAATGTTCAATTGATTACAGGTGGATTTAACGCAGAATATGGTCAAGCACAATCTGGAGTAGTAAATATCAATACAAGAAGCGGCAGCGATGTTTTTAAAGGTGGAATAGAGTATAAAACAGATCGTTGGAAAGCTTTAGGCGAATCATATTTAACAGACTATACTTCAGCATATTTTAGCGGACCTGAACCAATTACTCGAATACTTTTTCCCGCTCTTGGATTTGAAATCCCCGGGGAAATGGATTTTTTCATTTCAACTAATTTCAATCTTTCAAATACACCATATAACAATTTTCGTGACAGAAAGAATTTTAAGATTTTCGGATTGAATGTTAAAGAACGTCAAGATAATTCTTTTAATATGAACGCAAAAGTAAACTGGGACATTACGGCAGAAAATAAATTGACTTTCAGCTACCATAATACTTTTCTTCAGTGGAGCACTTATGATTGGTTGTGGAAATATTATCCGAATAAGCTTTCAGATTATAAAAGAGATAACACAGCAGGAAGTATTCAGTATAATCATGTAATATCACAATCATCTTACTTTACTATTAACCTGGGGTATTTGGGCGTTACCTATAAAGGTTCGCTTAACGGTAAAACACCCGCAGATTTCTGGGTGAAAGACAGTTCAGGGAAATTGATTTCGACCATCTCATCTCCTCAAATTGATCCACGGACTGGTTTTTTTACTGGACTGGGCTCAGAGAATATGTGGAGAGACGACAAAACATCTTCTTTTACCTTTAAAGGTGATTTTACTTCGCAAATTCAATCAGCGCATTTAATCAAAACAGGCCTCGAACTTCAATTACACAATATCAGTTATATTGATATTCAAGATGGCGGTGTAAAACTTTCTAGATATGGTTTGGGCTTGGATTCATTGCCTCCACCAGGTCCATTTCCTCTCTTTGGACAATCGCGGTGGGTATTTGATGTTAAACCGATTATTGGTAGTGCATATATACAAGATAAATTTGAACTGGAATTCTTGATTATTAATGCAGGACTCAGGGTTGATGGGCTTCTGCTTGGACAAACAGTTATGAACCACGATTGGAAGCAAAAATGGGAAGACGCAACTGGTTTGAAAGCTGATTGGAAAAAGTACATTTTTCGTTTCAGTCCACGCTTCGGAATATCTTTTCCAATTTCTGAAGATATGGTTATATTTTTCTCATACGGTCACTTTAATCAATTACCGGAATTACAATACTATTACCGAGACCCATATAGTGGTGGTACTACAGGAAATCCAAAATTAAATTATGAGCAAACAATCCTTTACGAGTTCGGACTATCAAAACAAATAACCGATTACTGGGCAATTGATGCTAAGAGTTATGCGAAGGATATCTCTGGTCAAGTTGGGACAACGCAATTGCTCGCTGCGCTTGGAACACCGGTTAATTTATTTGATAACAAAGGATATTCGCGTGCGCGTGGATTGGAATTTGAACTTAACAAAAGCTATTCTGATTTTACTTCAGGGAAATTAACATACACTATTCAATGGACAAGCGGATATTCATCTTCTGCTTTTGACGATTATATTCGTTCACAAAATGATTTCCCGAATCCTATTAGAGAGCGTCCGCTTTCATGGGATGTTAGGCATCAAGTAATTTTTCAGGGGATGCTTTCAGCTAACAAAAATCAAGATGTTGAACTGTTTGGTATAAACCTTCCTAACGACTGGTTATTAACAATTCTTTACCGGTATTCTACAGGTACACCTTATACTCCCGGACAAGCAACAACAGATCCTGCAGAGCAGCAACGAAAGGAAAATACTGCGATTGGTCCTTCATATTCATCTACTGATTTAAAATTTGAAAAAGGATTTATGCTTGGCAATGGAATTCGCCTTGCGTTCTTTGCCGATGTGTTCAATTTGTTTGATCAACATAATCTTCAAATGTCGTATGGATTTAATACGTGGACAGGTAAACCGTATCGCTATGGAGATGTACAAAATCCACAAAACAATTTTTTTGATTATTATACAATGCTAAGCATTTTGGATCCTCGTCAATTTTCGACAGGCAGAACAACAAAACTTGGTATTCGAATCGAATTTTAAAAGAGGATTTCATGAAAGTATTTCGTTCAGTTTTACGATTATTCTTATTGAGTGCCATTGGTACATCAAGCCTTATTGCACAATACTACACAAAACTTGATTGGAAATTGCATAATGTTGGTAAGGTGCGTCAAGTGGTTACAAATATGGGGGCAATGGATAAAGCAGCAACGAATTTCCCTGGTTTAATCCTTGCAGAATTTCCTCCTAACAGCGATGAAGAACATTTGTATCAAGGTGGAATTTGGATTGGGGGGATTGATCCAAATGGTGACACACTTGTTTCTGTTACGCAATCACATTATAAAAATGAATTTTATCCATCTGCAGACGGGGGGGATACAATCTGGACAGTTCAACGAGGTGATACAGTTCAAATTCCTTATTGGCAGAATTATATAGGTATTTCGGATCAGGATTTTGTATGTCGGTATTCAGATGATAATCTTTTGAATATTGAAAGCCACACACCCCTACATGTAGAAATTATTCAAGCTACGCATGCTTGGAGTTCACCGCCGGTGGATGAATTTATTATCTATGAATATAAAATTATACCGAAGAGCCCGATAAAAGATGCTTATATTGCTTTTTGGATGCATAGCGCGGTAGGGGTAATATATACTGCAAATTTTATTGATGAAATAGTCCGGTATGTTCGCGATCAGCATCTTGCTATTGCTGAAGATGTCCCCGGTGGAGAAGACGGTACTGCAGTTAGTCCGGTTGGTTTCAGAGTCCTTAATCCAGTTGATCCATCATTACGTTGGTCGATGACTTACTGGGAGCATGAAACATTACCAGTACTCAATGCAACCGAGTATAAAACTATGAGTAGTGGAATTATTTTTGAAGATCGGCTCGACCAACCGGCACGTGCACACATTATCCTTGGCTTTGGACCTTTTCAACTTAAAGTTGGTGATACATTGAAAGTGGAAATGGCGGAGCTTTTGGGATTTGGATTAAAAGGTCTAATGAAAAATTCAGACTATGTTAATTTCTTAAAAACAAAAGGATTTCGTGTTCCGGCGCCGCCGCCAAAACCAACGGTAACTGTTACAATCAAAAGTCACGGCATCACATTAGATTGGGCAAAAACCAAACAACTAGTCGAAACGTATGTTGATCCAAATAGAGGTGATACTATAAAATATCCATTCGAAGGATACCGAGTTTATAAAAGTACAAAATCAACCAATGGACCTTGGACACTGCTTGCAGAATATGATACGATCAATGATATTGGGTCGAATACTGGTCTTAAATATGATTATGAAGACCGCGGGCTTCTCAATAATATCGAATATTATTATGCAGTAACCTCGTATTCAAGAGAAGATAAAGTGTTAAATTTTCCATCACAAGAAACGAGTATCTCAAACACTGCAAAAGTAATTACACCTGGAACTACACCGCCGGAGACTATTGGGCAAGTAAGTGTTGTTCCAAATCCGTATCGAGGAGATATCGCATACAACACTTACGATCCACCGTGGGAAAAACCTAAAGGCTCTCGTTCACGATGGCTGGAGCAAGATCGCAGAATTCAATTCGTTAATATTCCTGCTCAATGCCAAATTAAAATTTATACACTCGCAGGGGATTTTGTGTTTTCTATCGATCACGATGACGCAAACAAAGGCTTTGAAGACTGGAATTTAACTTCGAATGTTGGTCAGGCAGTAGCGAGCGGCATCTATTTGTTTACCGTTGAAGATAAAGCCAATGGGAAAGTTCAAATCGGGAAGTTTGTGATCATTAAATAATTTTAAATTCGTGAGCAGGTTATGATTCTTAAATCTCTGATATTGTTTTTTATGTTTCCGATATTTCTTTTAAGTCAGTATGAACGCCCGGGGAGTGCAGATGCTCAGTTCCTAAAGATTGGTATTAGTCCAAGAGGAAGTGCACTCGGAGATGCCCTCATTTCAACAGTGCAAGGGGCGGAAGCAACATATTACAATTCTGCGGCGTTGCCGTTGCAAAAAAGAACGGATATTGTTTTAAACCATACCCAATGGTTTGCAGGGATTAAACACGAATTCGCATCTGTTGCAATGAATTTTGATGATTATGGTTCTTTGGGCATTTCGTTTACCGGGCTGTATACAGATGAAATGAAAGTGACTACACCCCTACAACCTGAAGGGACAGGAGAAACATTTTATTCGGCTAATTATCGTATCGGTTTAAGTTATGCACGAAATCTTACAGATCGTGTGACCATCGGAACGACTATAAGTTATATAACAATGTCACTTTACAAAGATTTCTCCGCAAATGCGGTATCGGTTGATATTGCTACGCTGTATGTTTCTGATTTTCATGGATTCCGATTTGGGATGCAAATAGCTAATTTTGGTTCCAATATTCAATATGTGAATGAATCATTTCCATTACCGACAAATTTTACATTTGGTATGGGAATCAATGCTCTAGAATTTGAAAACCAAACAGTGCTTCTTTCATTTTCAGCCATGAAACCAAACGAGGGAGCTCCTCAAGCAGGCATGGGTGTAGAATGGGATTTTCAGAATATGCTTTTTTTGCGAGGAGGTTATCGTATTAACCATACTGTAGCAAATTATTCGTTTGGTGCAGGTGTCAAAGTTGATGTCGTTGGTTATTTGTTCCGCTTCGATTATTCATTCAGCAATTTCATTTTACTGAATGCAGTCCACCGCTTTGGTTTAGGGATAACATTGTAAATTGATCGGCAGTTTATTCCTTCTTTGAGTAAAGTGCTGTGATTTCATGGACCCAAACGGTTTTTATTTCATTTCGATACCTAAAGTATATTAATGAACTCAGGCTAATTTCTTAAAGATTCAGTAATTCAAAAAACATTTAATTTTGGATAAACATAATAAATTCAGAGCTCGATAAACCGCAAGTTAAAAGTATAAAGTGATTTGTAGACTCCGAAAGCAAAAAAATATTTTAACAAAAAAAGTTACATAACAGCATGATAAGGTAAAAAATGTGTTGAAAGAAATGGATTATCGTGCTCAACCTTTATGATAATTGAACAATGCTCAGCCTCTTGGATCCACATTAATTTTTAACAGACAGGACAACAAAACTTAGCTTTCGAATCGATTTTTAAAAGAGAATTTCATAAAAATGTTTTGTTCAGTTTCAAAATTAATCTTACTGATTGCTATTGGCACATCAAACCTTATTGCACAATACACAAAACTTGATTGGAAATTGCATAATGTTGGTAAGGTGCGGCAGGTTGTGACAAATATGGGAACATTGTGGAAAGCGGCAACTAACTATCCTGGCCTCATTTTTTGTGAATTTCCCCCAAATAGCTACGAAGAGCACATCGGTGAAGCCGGAATCTGGATTGGAGCAATTTCTGGAAATGATACCTTGGTTTCCGTTACAACAAGCTGGAATTCATCGTTTGAGTTCTATCCAGGTGCCGAATCATGGGATACTGTTTGGGTTGTTGAAAAAGGCGATACAGCAAATATTCCCTACCTTCCAAACCATGTCGGTGTATCGGATCAGGATTTTATATGCAAATACAATGACTACAATCCAGTTAGCCAGAGAATTAGTGAACACACACCATTGTATTTGGACGTCATTCAAGAGAGCTATGCATGGAGTTCACCACCGTTCGACGAGATAATAGCTTTTCGTTTTCACATCATACCAAGGCAAACCCCTCTGAAAGATGTCTACGTTGCTTATTGGCTTGACGGCAATGTTGGCAGTCTAGTAGAAGGATGGGGTTTTGCGCTCGACGACCGTTCAATCTATGACTCCACTCAACATCTAGGTATAGCAGTTGACCGACAAGGTGGTGTCGATGGTTCGGCATACAGTCCTATAGGTATCAAAATCTATCCTCCGAAAAATGTGGCCTCAGATTCGCTACGGTGGACATTTAATTGGATTCAAAATCCAGGCTTTAGTCCTCCAAGCAGTGATCCGCTTCGTTACTTGGATATGTCAGCAAGAATAATATTGCCTGATCAAGAAGAATATGATGGTTCACAATTTTTCATCGCTTTTGGACCTTTTCAGTTACTCGAAGGAGATACCCTTAGTTTTATGGCGGGTCTTCTTCTGGGCAAGGGTCTAGAGGGTATATACAAAAATGCAGGTTCGTTAGATTGGCTCGAGGAAAGAAATTTCAAGGTACCTTCTCCGCCGCCCAAACCACCACTCCGCACTATAATAGCGAACAAAAGTGTAACGCTGAGTTGGGAACCTCGTCCTGGAGATGTTAATCCGGAGTTATATGAAGATCCCTACCGCGCTGATACCACGAAGAAACCATTTGAGGGATATCGGCTGTATAAAAGCACCAAGAGTATTGACGGTCCTTGGACACTTCTGGCCGAGCATGATATTGTAGATAACGTAGGTTACGATACGGGTTTACAGTATACATATAAGGATGAGGGATTGTTGAACAACGTGGAATACTATTATACGCTGACAGCTTTTTCTAAGCCTGATCGTGTTAATAATTTTCCATCCCAGGAAAGCAGCTTAGGCGCTAACGCGCGAAGAGTTGTACCTGGAACAGCGCCGCTGCAAAGTGTAGGCGGTGTTGCCGTTGTGCCGAATCCGTACCGCGGAGATATTCCTTACAATTCCTACAACCCACCTTGGGAAAAACCACAGAGTACCCGACCTTGGTGGATGGAGCAAGACCGACGCATACAATTCACCAATTTGCCGGAGCGGTGTGAGATCAAAATTTACGCGTTGGCTGGTGACCTTGTGAATACTATCCACCACGACAATCCGAACAAAGGCTTTGAAGACTGGAATTTAACTTCGAATGTTGGTCAGGCAGTAGCGAGCGGCATCTATTTGTTTACCGTTGAAGATAAAGCCAATGGGAAAGTTCAAATCGGGAAGTTTGTGATCATTAAATAATTTTAAATTCGTGAGCAGGTTATGATTCTTAAATCTCTGATATTGTTTTTTATGTTTCCGATATTTCTTTTAAGTCAGTATGAACGCCCGGGGAGTGCAGATGCTCAGTTCCTAAAGATTGGTATTAGTCCAAGAGGAAGTGCACTCGGAGATGCCCTCATTTCAACAGTGCAAGGGGCGGAAGCAACATATTACAATTCTGCGGCGTTGCCGTTGCAAAAAAGAACGGATATTGTTTTAAACCATACCCAATGGTTTGCAGGGATTAAACACGAATTCGCATCTGTTGCAATGAATTTTGATGATTATGGTTCTTTGGGCATTTCGTTTACCGGGCTGTATACAGATGAAATGAAAGTGACTACACCCCTACAACCTGAAGGGACAGGAGAAACATTTTATTCGGCTAATTATCGTATCGGTTTAAGTTATGCACGAAATCTTACAGATCGTGTGACCATCGGAACGACTATAAGTTATATAACAATGTCACTTTACAAAGATTTCTCCGCAAATGCGGTATCGGTTGATATTGCTACGCTGTATGTTTCTGATTTTCATGGATTCCGATTTGGGATGCAAATAGCTAATTTTGGTTCCAATATTCAATATGTGAATGAATCATTTCCATTACCGACAAATTTTACATTTGGTATGGGAATCAATGCTCTAGAATTTGAAAACCAAACAGTGCTTCTTTCATTTTCAGCCATGAAACCAAACGAGGGAGCTCCTCAAGCAGGCATGGGTGTAGAATGGGATTTTCAGAATATGCTTTTTTTGCGAGGAGGTTATCGTATTAACCATACTGTAGCAAATTATTCGTTTGGTGCAGGTGTCAAAGTTGATGTCGTTGGTTATTTGTTCCGCTTCGATTATTCATTCAGCAATTTCATTTTACTGAATGCAGTCCACCGCTTTGGTTTAGGGATAACATTGTAAATTGATCGGCAGTTTATTCCTTCTTTGAGTAAAGTGCTGTGATTTCATGGACCCAAACGGTTTTTATTTCATTTCGATACCTAAAGTTCATTAATGAAAAAATGTTTAACGGTTATACTTGTTATTTTTTTTACTGTACCGTATAGTCAGCCGTTCATCGGAAATTATCCAAAACCTTCTTCGGAGGTTTCCTCAAATAATGATTCAACTTTCCTATCTTTTCCTTCTTCGCATTACACACCACACGGTTATCTTGATAATCCATATCATAGTATGATCTTTAACCGGAGCGGAATCCTTCGCACTTTTCCGCCTCTTGGATTTGGTTTTTGGCGGACTGATTTTAAAGGAAGTTATGGGGAAGGACCTCGTGATCATCAAAATTATTTATCACTGCTGCAAATTGGAATCACTATCGGCGGGCATTCATTCACGACAGCAAATGATTTTTCAAATGCTGGCGTAGAATTGTATTCTGCCTATCATACAAAAAATATTTTCAGTTACGATTGGAATTATGATAACATTAATGTCAGCATAAAATATTTTCTTCTGCGCGAACATTCACTGGTATGTATTGTCGAATTACAAAATTCTGGTAAGGATGACGAAATTGTTAGAGTCAATGGAACACACATATTCAAAATTGGAGATGTGAAATGGTGGGGCAGCAACGGAATAGCGTCGAATTATTCCGTCCAGAACAACGCAATCATAAGTAAAATATGGGCGTACGGCGATATTTTTATTTTTGGCTCTGACCAGAACAGTGTAGCACATACATCAACTGAATCTGAAAAACAATGGAAAGATTGGTTGAAATCTAGTGTTGTGGGTTGTATCGAAAGTGCATTGCTCATGGGAAAAGGTCCGATGCATTCATTGTTGAGCTATAATATTAATGTGCCTGCGAAAAGTTTGCGATCCCTGGTTCTCTATTTATGTCGGGGGAAAAATGAAGAATGGGCAAATAAAGAATTTGTCAATGCAAAAACAGAAGCAATAACAGCTTTCCAAAACAAGATCGCTGAAGATAACCAATTCTGGTTACAAGCTCCGATGCTCTCTGGCGATTGGCCTGAAACATGGAAACATGGATGGGTGTACGATTTTGAAACTCTGCGAATGAATGTGCGCCAACCTTTAGGCATTTATAAACATCCGTGGGATGCCATGCAGGTGTCTTCGCCGCGTGTTGTGCTTGGCGAAACGTGTATGGATATGATGACGTTAAGTTACGCTGATCCTGAGTTGGCAAAAAAAGTTTTGTATGGGACTTTTGCCGATGCGATCGCACCCAACATTCCCTGTTCACGCGAAGATGGCAGTGTTAATATGGTTTCTTCTGATGGTTCGGAGTGCGGTACCGCTCCAATGTGGGGTTATCCGTTTCATGTTATACAATCAATTTTTGCATCAACGGGTGATACTGTTTGGGTTGCTACACTTTATCCGTATTTGAAATCGTATATCGAATGGTGGCTCGAATATCGCACGGATAAAGACGGTTGGTTGCATTGTAACAACAGTTGGGAATCAGGGCAGGATGGTTCAAAACGATTCATTGTTGCTGAAAACAACGAGGGCGCGGTTGCGGATTTTGTACGTACAGTTGATGTTGAAGCGAGCATGGCAGAAGCGATGATGGTTATGGAAAAATTTGCCGATATCCTTGGAGAAAAACACGATCAAGAAAACTGGAAAATACTTTCTGAACAACGGATAAAAAATACGCACGCAATGTTTTTCGATAATTGGTTCCGAGATATTGATGCACGTACTAACAAGCCTATCATATTACCCGAATATTTTGATTTGATGATGCTTGCACCGTTAACATGTGGAATTACGAACGAAGAACAAACGAAAGCTTTGAAGATAAAATTTGAATATTTCCAGCGAGGAACAAACTCGCAATCCCAATGGCCTCCGCAAATATTTACGTTGTGTGAAGCGGCATGGAATGGCGATGCGCGTGATATTGCAGCAGATATTCTTGCTTCTACTGCAGACCGTGTGTATAGACGAACTGATTCACGAAAAGTTTTATATTATGATTCTACTTTTTCATATCGTGTGCCTGGAGTTGCGAATGAGTTTTGGCCCGTCAAAGAAATTCCCGCAGGCGGAGAAAACTATGGTTGGGGTGCAACTCTGCCAATGAATATTCTTCGCACTATTGTTGGATTTCGTGAATCAAATGATTTACACACAACCGAATTCTTTTTGGCCCCAATGTTGCCAAATAATATTATGAAAGCCGGTAAAAAATATAGTGTAAATAATCTATGTTATCGAAATGTGAAATTCAATCTTTCATATGAAGTGAAGAAATCCAATCTTATTGAAATAACAATGGACTATAAAATGCAGACACCTTTAAGTGTTACAATTTCCCAACGTAACGGGGGAAAAGTTATTGTACAAGAAGAAAAGTTTTCAGAACAAAAAATTTCTTTCAATGCCTCAAATGGTGATGTATTTATTGTGCGGTTTAATTAAAATTATTTTCTGAGTAGATAAATGGGTTTCGTATTGCGATAAGATCTATATAATTTATTTACAGGAGTGTAATTTTTATGAAATATCTTCGCAGTGTTTTTATTGTGGTACTGTTCTCATTTGTTTTCTACGCGCAACAAAAACCACTTCTCTCCAACCTTAATGCAACAAAAAATTCACCACTTTATACAACATATGCAGCGGCGATGGAACGCTCGGAATTTACGCTTGATGAAGGTTATCATTTCCTTTTTTACGATTCCACACGTGGGGCAGATTTTATAACTGACAACGCAGGCGATTGGTCTCTAGGCTTTCGCAAAGGAACAAAGTATGTTTCATCGATTAGCGAAATGTATAAAGAACCTGTTATTTCTGCATCATATCCAGATTTAGTGAAATATAATTTTTATCCATTTGAAAACATAAAAGTAGATGTTTCATTTCTAGTATACAGCTCTCATACTGCAATACAGGATATAAAAATCACAAATCTCGGTTCTCAAAAAGCAGTCATTGATATTCTGCCTTATTTAAGGAACAATTATCGTTCATTCAACGAAGTGCAAATTATTAAAGAAAAAAATGCAATCACGTTTTCACACGAAGAACTTCCCGATAGCTGGGTGATTGACCATAACGTACCTTATGTTGACAAAGTTTACAATGCATTTCTTTTTTCTCTACCGATGGACCGTTATGCAAGTTTTAGAAGTTTTAAATGGGGACCCGTGGAGATTCCGCAAAAAATTGAGTTCGAAAAACAAAGTGAGTACGTGGTTTGGGGAAGGATTTTTCATAAGAATGGAGAACGGTGTCGTCATCTGCCTCCAGTATTAAAACTGACTGTAATGTTGAATGATGACAAAAGTAGAATTCTTACTGAAAATTCACCTCGTTGGGGAACCACTGAAACAAACATGAATCCTTACAGCTTGTACGGTGCTGAACTCGGAATTTTTAGAACCATGAAAGCCGGAGATACTTTTTCAGGCATGCTCTCGTGCAGAGAATCGAATCAGGATGTTGTTTTTCACGGAACTGTTTCAGATACATCAAAAGGTCACGATCAGCGAATTGATGCGAAACTGAATGATGCATTATTTATTAACGCCCCGCAAGGAGTGAAACGCGATATCTGGGGAAGCGGAACAGAGTTACGTTTGTATTGGAAAAAAGGTGAAACCGGTGTTAAGTATAATGTCTATCGGCGAGATTATTTAAAAAGCGGTGTTTATGAATTGATAGCTTCATCCCTTGAACAACCTTTCTTTACCGATAAAAATATTCCCGATGATAAAGTATATGGTTATGTCGTTACAGCAGTTGATGCACAAGGACGTATGAGTATGCATTCGGATGAAGTAAACAATATCGAAGGAAGCGATTTTCTTACTGATATTAAATATCCTGGTCAAGTAAAAGGGGATGCAAAAGATCTTGCAAAAATTATTTCTGCATCTAAGCGTTTTGAGGTTTCTGCAGGAGAAAGCGAACAACTTCGCATTATTCGTACAGTGCGAAGACCGACAGATGACGAGGATAAAACTATTACCGAATCGCGAAAATTATTTTCGGAAGATATAAATAAATATCTCACGGCAAATGAAAAACTTTTTTCATCAATTCTGGCGCCGAAATTCGATAACTCTGAAAAAGAAATGTTATACTGGACAGCATTTTCACTTATGCGCCAGGTAATGCTGCCGCCGGAAGGGGAAAGCAGTTACAACTATTATGTATTTTCGCGTGAACCACAATGGGGATGGGGACACGGTGGGCAAGTCTTTCATGAGAGTTTAACGATGCTTGCCTATGCGTTAATGGATAATGTAAGTGCTATGAATTCTCAACGTGTATATCGAGAGCGTCAATATAGAGATGGGTATATTAATTACCGCACCGGTGCATTTCTCAATGAAACCATTCCGTATGAAAACCAACTTACATCTTCTGCTCCATGGTATGCTTGGCAGAATTGGGAAATTTATAAAATCACAAAGGATAAAATATTTCTTGAAGAGATGTATGAATCGAGCAAATCATTCTACAATTACTATGTAAGTAACAGAGACAGTGACGGCGATGGATTATGTGAGTGGGGTGCACACGCAGTACTAGAATGTGTTCGTGATGGAAAAGTTGCTGTGTGGGATGAAGTCGGTTGGCCGAGCAATTTTGAGGCGGTTGATTTGAATTCAATGTTAGTCATGGAAGAAAAATCTCTTGCAGCAATGGCGATGGAACTTGGAGAAAAGAGTGAAGCGAAAGAATGGAATCGTAAAGCAGCGGAGCGATCAAAAAAGATCAACGACATCATGTGGGACGATTACACTGGTTTCTATTACAATGTAGATAAGATGACAAACATATTCACTCACAAAAAACTCAACGATCTAAAGCGTGAAGAGATTATCGGTTTTCTTCCGCTCTGGGCTGGTATTGCGGATAAACTACAGGCAAAAAAACTAATGCAGAAATTGACCGATCCCAAGAAATTTTGGCGCAAGTATGGCGTACCGACTCTTGCTGCGGATGATTCATATTATAATCCCAAAGGATATTGGAATGGGCCTGTTTGGGTGCAGTGGAATTACTTAATAGAACGTGGCATGATTGATTATGGGTATAAAGCAGAAGCAAAAGAATTAGTAAACCGCGTTGCAACTAATATGATTGAACAACTGAAAAAAGATCATAATTTTTGGGAGTTCTACAGTCCTGATGAACAATGGGCAGGTTATAACAAAACGTATTTGTGGGCTGGTATTATAACACGAATGATGTTAGATGCTCTGCAATAACCGTCTTAGATGAATAGTCGAGACTTTCAATATTCTTTAAAATTAAATTCAATAAATAAAATATTTTCACAAACAAAGTGAATACTATGAAAAAATGGAAACAGGTATTATCGTTTTCATTTTTCTTATTTGCAATATAGTATTTGTGGTTGCGGGAATATTTTTGATATTTTTTTTTACTTTGAACTTTTTACTTGCATCGGCATGTCGGAGAACTACGGCTCCCAATAAAATGCTGCTAATGTTGGTTGTTGCAAATGATGGATTGTTCTCCGTACAGACCCAAGTTGAACTTAAGTGAATTGAAATATCAATGTTTTCTCTCTTTCGCTGGGTCATTATAATTTTGTTACACGGAGAACTACAAAGTAAAGATATTTCATAAAGGAGAATGATTGTGAATTTATTTAAAGTGTCATTCCTGATTCTGATTGTCTCGCTTTTTCTCTGCGAGAAAAGTGATCCGCAGGTGACGGTGCATGATGAATTTTTAAAACTCAATGCAAAAACAAACGATCCGCTCTTTACAAATTACGCGGCTGCAATTTCACGGTCGCTTTTTTTTGCCGATAAATCATACTTTATGAACTATTTCACTTCAGACAAACCGATCACATACTCCAGTCAATATGCCGGAGATTTCACTGTGATTTGGAAAGTGAACAATATGGTGATCAGCAACATTCGTGATTATGCAAAACAACCTGTTGTGATTGCATCATTCCCTGATATGGCTATATTGGAGTATGAACCGTTCCAAAACATAAAAGTTCAAGAAGTATTTTTCGTCTATACTTCAGGGTCTGCAATTATAGAGCTTACATTCGAAAATACCGGCAACATTCCGTACGATATTATGCTTTATTCGCTGGTTTACATGCCGGAAGATTCGATGCAAATTATGCAATATGATGAATCAAATCAGGGTTATGTTTTTACGCATCATGAACCTTACGAACGATTGCACAGCAATCTGTATAAAGAACGCGGTTATCCATCTAATTTTCTGAACTTGCTTTCCTGTAATACTTCTCTTCAAAGTTACGGTGCTTATAATGTGTGCGATCTCGATCAATTTTATTTTGACATAAAACGTTTGAGCAAAGTCCACGAAAATGTTATTGCACTTAATGAACAAAAAAGTGGACTTGTTAATATAGCAGCGCTGCAAAAAAATATAAAACTTCAACCAAGAGAAAAAACATCCGTCCGTTTTATAAGATCGGTTCAAGATGAACGAAGTCCTGAAAGTGAATTGATAACGGATTCAAAATCTGCTAAGACAATTGAGCTACAAAAATATGTGGATGAGAATATTGAGTTATTCAAAACTATTCCACGAATACAATTTAAAACAGCTAAAGAAAAGATAGTCTACATCGGTGCGTTTAATCTTGTGCGCCAATGCATGCTTCCTCCCAGCGGACAAACACCCCATAATTTTTATGTTTTTTCACGTAATCCTGTATGGGGCTGGGGGCATGGGCATCAAGTAATGCATGAATCACTCTCGATGATTCCTTATGCGTATCTCGATCCAATATCAGCGCAGGCATCTCAACGGGTTTATATCGAACAGCAATATGAAGATGGATTGATAGCTTATCGCCATGGACCCCGTGGACCTCAAGTTTATCCGCATGAAGGAATCCCTTCAACTTCAGCGCCGTTTTTTTCGTGGACTAATTGGGAAATTTATAGTGTAAGCAAAGATAAAATATTCTTAAAAGAAAGTTATGACGCCGGCTCGAAGTACATCCGCTACCTCGAAAAAGAACGGGATCAGGATCAGGACGGAATGTATGAATGGGGACCGTATGGAATAATAGAAAATGTTCGTGACGGTTGGAATGTAGTCTTTCAATTATTTTCTGAAGGAACGGATGAAGGAAGAGATATTTCCCACGAACTTGATGTTCTCGACTTGACATCGGAAGTTGCAAATGAAATGTTTTATCTCAAATCTATGGCAAAGGAGTTAAATGATACTGCCGGCATTCGCGAGTGGACAGAAAAATTTGATAAAACTGCAAAGCTTATCAATAAATATATGTGGGACAAAAAGGATAAATTTTATTATAACGTCTCGATGGCAGATAACTCGTTTGAGTTTGAAGGGGCTAGTTTAAAACGAAAAGAACTGATCGGCTTTTTACCGATGTGGGCGCGCGTTGCAACCCAAGAGCAAGCAAGTGAACTTGTTAAGCATTTAACAAACGATAAATCATTCTGGCGGAAATATGGAATTCCCACCTTAGCCGCTGATGATCCGAATTATACACCGTTCATTGACGGCTGCTGTCGCTGGAATGGAGCTGTATGGCTGCTTTGGGATTATATGGTAATGGTAGGATTAAATAATTATGGATACGATAAACTTGCGCGGCAAGTTGCAGATAAAATGATGCTTACCGTAACAACCCAGCTTGAAATAAATCATCGCTTCTGGGAATCCTATAGCTCGGATTATCCTGTGCAGGAAAGTCCGTCAAATTATATTTGGGATTCCATTATGGCGAAAGTATTGATTGAAATGTATGCAAAGGACAAATAATTACATTTTGGTAGTTTAAAATGAATTTAAAACTCAACGAACACACACATCACCGGTACAATATACTTTCAGGAGAATGGATTCTTGTATCGCCTCACCGGGCAGAAAGACCGTGGAGCGGGCAAGAAGAAAAAGTGGTTGAACAAAAATTGCCGGAATTTGATTCAGCTTGTTATCTTTGTCCGGGAAATGAGCGAGCCAACGGGATTAGTAATCCGGAATATGATTCGGTCTATTCTTTTACAAATGATTTCCCTGCGTTGTTTCCTGACACTTCTTTAGATGAATTCAATTCAGATAACCTTCTTATTGCCCGCGGTGAATCAGGAACTTGTAAAGTTATTTGTTTTTCCCCTCAGCACAATGTAACACTTCCCGAATTGTCTGTTGAACAAATCCAAAAAGTAGTTGATATCTGGACGGAAGAATATCGTACTTTTGCTTCTGATCCAAATATTAATTATGTACAGATATTTGAAAACAAAGGGGAAGCAATGGGATGTAGCAACCCGCATCCGCATTCCCAAATTTGGGCACAAAATTCTATCCCGTCAGAACCGGCGAAGGAGTTTATTCAATTCACAAATTATTATTCCGAAAAGTTTAAATGCCTTTTGTGCGATTATCTTTCATTAGAACAAAAACTGCGGGAACGCTTAATATGTGACAATGAAGATTTTATTGCGCTTGTTCCGTTTTGGGCGGTCTGGCCATTTGAAACGATAATCCTTTCAAAAAGACATTTTGGAAGTTTACTTGAGCTAAAAGAAAAAGAAAAAAAATCATACGCAGATATTTTAAAACGCTTGATGACAAAATACGACAATCTATTTACGGTTTCGTTTCCTTATTCAGCCGGTGTTCACCAGTCGCCCACAGATAAGAATGAACATCCAGAATGGCATTTTCATATGCATTTTTATCCGCCGCTGCTCCGTTCGGCAACAGTAAAAAAATTTATGGTAGGATATGAAATGCTGGCGAATCCTCAGCGGGATATGACGGCTGAATTTAGTGCAGAACGTTTACGCAATTGTTCTGAAATTCATTACAAACATCGAAAGTAATCTGAGACAGTTATGAAAAATATTATATGGTTCTTTCTTGTCTTTTTGTTATTCGTTTATACAACAGATGTCTCGGCGCAAAACATAAATTATATTTCTAACCGTAAACCACTTATCGAAAATCCATATATTCAGCTTCCTCTCGGATCGATCTCTCCAAAAGGATGGCTGTTGCAGCAGTTCAAACTTTCTGCCATTGGAATGACTGGGCACCTCGATGAAATCTGGAAAGATGTCGGTCCCGATAACGGATGGCTTGGTGGAAAGGGAGATCCATGGGAAAGAGGACCATACTGGTTGGACGGTTTAGTACCTCTTGCCTACACATTAAAAGATCCAATTCTCATTAAGAAAATCCAAGCATGGATAGAATGGAGTTTGAAAACACAAAGATCAGATGGATATTTTGGACCTCAGAGAGACACCACAAGAAAATTTTCCGACAAAGAACGCTGGCAGGCATGGATGGAAAAAAGCAAAGAAGATTGGTGGCCCCACATGATAATGTTGAAAGTCATGCAGCAATACTACGATGCGACAAACGATAAACGCGTTTTGGAATTCATGCATAAATATTTCAAATACCAGCAATTGCAATTACCGACAAAGCCGCTTTCGTATTGGTCGCATTGGGCAAAATCGCGCGGCGGAGAAAATCTGCAAAGTATTTATTGGCTCTACAACAGAACCGGAGAAGCATGGCTGCTTGATCTTGCAAAACTTGTTTTTTCTCAAACGGAAGATTGGACAGGTATGTTTGAATCAGGTAATCCAAAATACTGGCATGGAGTAAACACAGGAATGGGAATAAAGCAGCCCGGTGTGTATTATCAGTATTCAAAGGACGAGCGTTACATTAAAGCAATAAAAAAAGGAATTGCCGATTTGATGAAATATCATGGTCAAGTAAACGGAATGTTCTCGGGAGATGAACTCTTACATGGAACCGACCCATCTCAAGGTACAGAATTGTGCACCGTTGTAGAATATATGTTCAGTCTTGAAACCTTGCTGCAAATAACCGGAGATTTAGAATTTGCAGAGATATTAGAAAAACTTGCGTTCAATGCATTACCTGCCGCTGTTAAACCGGACTTTACCGGGAGGCAATATTATCAAACACCTAACCAGATTGTTTGTGATACTCTCTTTCAAAACTTTAATACCAGGCATTGGGGGACACATCTTTTCGGGCTCGAAGATGGATATGGCTGTTGCACTGCAAACTATCATCAAGGATGGCCAAAATTCACAAGTCAATTGTGGCTTGCAACGCAGGATAATGGTCTGGCAATTATGACGTTTGCTCCATCAGAAGTTTCGGCAAAAGTTGGTGATGGCATTGCTGTAAATTTTGTCGAAGAAACGAGTTATCCTTTTGATGAAAAGATTCTGCTAAAATATTCGGGAATAAAAGACGTTGAATTTCCTCTCTATCTTCGTATTCCCTCATGGTGCAGTGCTGCTACGATCAGTATCAATGGAATTCTACAAAATACCCCTAAGGCAGGTTCTGTTGAAAAGATATCCAAAAAATGGAAGAATGGAGATGTTGTCGAAATTATTTTTCTGATGGAAGTCCGATTATCAAAATGGCATGAAGAATCGATTGGGGTGGAACGAGGTCCGTTAGTGTATGCATTAAAAATGACTGAGGATTGGAGAAAAATAAAGGGGATAGAACCGTACGCGACGTATGGAATTTATTCAAACGATAAGTGGAATTACGGATTAATCATCAGCAATGAAAACAAACCTGATTCCAGTTTTACTTTTCAAAAAAATGACATGCAGCTTCAACCGTTTGTTGCAAATGCCACTCCATCAACATTAAGAGTCAAAGCAAAACGTATTCCCGAATGGCAGCAATATGGCGGTGTAGCTGGTCCGGTACCGTGGAGTCCGATCCGTTCGATTGAACCTGTTGAGGAAGTTACTTTGATTCCGTATGGCTGCACAAAATTGCGAATTGCACAATTTCCTGTAATAGAAAAATAAGATGCGATTATTAATCGATTATAATAAATAAGCAAATAAGGATTGGTTATGGAAAAACGCAAATACTATTTTATTATGTTTATTCTCTTGGTATGTGCTGTATTAACTCAGGCGCAAATAGTACAGCTTCGTTCAGTTGATATAGGAACACTTTGGAAAGCCGGAACAGCTCACCCAAATTTTATCCCAGCATATTCCGGTGATACATTGAAACCGTTTGATGGCAACCCGTTTAATGCATTAGAAATGTTGAATACAGATTCTCTGATTCTTACAGTTCAATTTGATTCAGCAATCGGTATTGAAAAAGCAAAAACATATTTTTGGCATAATGCTGAATGGTTTCTCGAATCTGCCAATTCACTTACCGATTTAAATTCAAAATCAGGGACATATTCATTACTTGTTCCTAAAAAGTCGGCAATTGGTTTTCAATGGGATTCTTCTGCATTTACTAAGCAACAAGTTACGTTCATTCAGTTGTCAGTAAAAAATCCTTCTGATTCAAGTATTCGTTTGGGTGAATTGACATTGGAAGGAAGTATCACATTCACAAAGTTTATACTTTTACCTCAGCCGATTCAAATGGTGCCCAACACCTCTCTGCAATTGCAATTGAAAATTCAAGATGAACAAGGAAATTTCCATTCAAATTTTATTACTTCACCGATTTCATGGGAATCTTCTAACCATTCAATTGCAACCGTGGATGAATTTGGTAAAATTTCCGCATTTGCTCTAGGAGATTGTGAAATCAGCGTGCGGACGCTAGATAATAAGTTAAAAGGTTTTGCCTCGTTGAGTATAGTACAAGACTTTCGTTCACTAAAAGTAAAGCCGATGACAGTGAAAGTAGCATTGGTCCTTCAGGATCCTGTGCTGCCATCGAGCAATCGCATTCATGAAGAATTTGACTGGCGTGACCCGATGCAGTTGTCGAATAGACTTGTGTTTCATTTCAAAGAAGCGACGGACAGTGTCGTGAATTTTCAATTCGTGGAGATCATTGATGCAAACATTCTCTTCACGCGCTTTTACGGAAACTTTCTTGGCGTTACACAATATGCTGAACTGCTCAAAGAACCCGGATGGAAAACACTGCGCGCAGCCGAAGATTCAGGACAGATCTGGTTCGATTACCGCGAAATGGTGAAATACTATCATTTTGATGAGAAGAGAAACAATGATTCCATTGATGAGGTGTGGGTGTTTGCCGCTCCATTCCTCGGCATGTATGAATCGCAACTGATGGGACCCAAAGCATTCTGGTGGAACTCTCCTCCTATTAAAGACGGCACAGCATTGAATAAACTTCTTTCCGTGATGGGGTTGAATTACGAACGCGGTGTTGACCAAGCGTTCCACAGCTTTGGGCATAGGATGGAAAGCGCCATGGTGCAAGCATACTATGAAGCTACCGGGTTAAATTGGAATCCTAAACGGACAAACCCAACACCGTGGGATTTGTTCACTCGCATTGAAAGAGATGTTCCCGGCGGTGCGCATGTCGGAAATGTCCACTTTCCACCAAACGGAACGTCTGATTACAACTATGGAAATACCACATTGGTCACTTCGTATGCAGAAAATTGGTATCGGTATCCTTTATTATTGGATCAATCATCGAAAGTCAATGTTCAGACATGGATCTATCAGCAGAGTGAACCGCTTACCGAAGGAAACGATCATCTTGGATTTTTACGGTGGTGGTATGGTCATCTTCCAAGATATGAAGGTGTAAGTGATGGAGTGTTGAACAACTGGTGGCATTATACGCTTGATTACGAAGCAGCGGTTGCTCTCGCAAAAGTTACTTCGCCTGTCGGTATTTTTGATCAAATGAGGAATTTTCCCAAAGGATTTGATTTAGAACAAAATTATCCTAATCCATTCAATCCCTCAACAGTTATAAACTATTCATTGGAGAATCCGTCACATGTTTCGGTAAAGATATTTAATATGCTTGGAAAGGAAGTGGCTACATTGATTGATAAGCTAATGAGTCCCGGACAACACACCGTTCAATGGAATGCGCAAGGCTTTTCTTCCGGGGTATATTTCTATCAATTAAAAACCGGGAACATTATTCAAACTAAAAAAATGGTTTTGCTGAGATGAGAATCAACACTCACAAAAACTGTAAATAAGGATCTGCAAATGGGTAAATATTTTTTACTATTCATGCTTTTGTTCGCAGTGACAACTATAGCAATTGCTCAGCAAAAATATTGCATTGGATATTTGACATCAGCTCTTGAGATATCTAAAGAAGATGATGCCGCAATAGCATGGTTAGATAATTCGAAGAAATTCAATTGTAAAATTATTAATGTAGAAAAAGGAAATCAGGATTTTGTTGGAACGGATGTTTTATGGATTCACCTTTCTGATTCAATTGGATTAAACAATCTACTTAAACAAGAAAATATTCTTTCTCATTTAAATAAATATTATCAAAATGGTGGGAAAATTCTTTTCACGGATTATGCCGCCATGTTACCGAATGCTATAGGTATTGAACCTAAGAAACCGGAAATCCGTCTTGATACAATTCAAAACGATTGGTTATTTGATAAGCGTGGATTTCAAGGGCATCTTGGTCATCCACTGTTTGCAGGATTTTTCGGCGGTGAGTACGTGTGGGATGCCAATGAAGATCAAATAATGCCTTTTGTGGGATATTTTGGGAAAGATTTTCCAGAGAAGGGGAAAGTAATTGCCATAGACAAGGCATACGTTTTTGTCTATGCGGAAAGAAAGATTGTGATCGAGCACTCTAATAAAAAAGGGAAAGTAATTTCAATTGGTTCAAGTATTTATTTCAGCAAGTCAAACAATCTTCGGAACAATCTTGAACATTTTATGGAGAATACGCTTCAGTATCTTGCCGGTGAAAAATTTAATGAACCTGTTACTTACTGGGAAAAATTTACTAATAAACCTATTCTTTTTACTGAAAAGAATGTCCCTATAGTTCCTTCAAAAGAAAAGGAAATGAAAAATATTCCTCACTCCGAATTGCTTTTTACTCGTTTAGAACCGCAAAACAATTATTATGAAGCTTCCGGACGTCGTGTGCTTATCATGGGAAAAGAAAATGGCGGAATTGAGGAAGTATGGGTGCATCCGTTAAGGATTCTTCGTGATTATGAGGTTGGAATTTTAACAGGTGATTCGATAACATGGCTACAAAATTACCCGGTGAAAGTTGAAATCCGCCCCGAATCATTTAGCCGGATTTATTCGACTCCTTTCGGTGTATTGAAAGAAATTATTTTTGCTTCATTATGGAAAGCAGGAGGCATTGCTCATTATACTTCAACATTTCCAACGAAACTTGTCATCCGCTTTCGCAGTGATTTACGTATTATGTGGCCCTACGATGCCAATGCTCTCGGAAATGTTCACTATGCTTACGATGAGATGATGAATACACTCCATTTAAAAGATACGACAGGGAAGTTTTATTGTATGTTCGGCGGCGATGTCATTCCTTCAGCAAAAATCAGCGGGCAGTTCCAAAAAATTCAATGGTCGCCGAAAGGATTTGTAGGAACCGAAACGAATGAGAATCAAGTGTATCATGCGGTTATGTATGATCTGAGTATGAAAAATAATTTCACACTTAATTATGCCTTTCTCGGAACAAATGAGGGGAAGGAAAAAGCGCTTAGTGATTACCGCGTACTTCTTGAAAAACCGGTTGAACAATATGCAGAACAAGTTGCCCATACAACCGGTCTTTTAAAACGTACAGTACAAATATTTTCTCCCGATAAAGAATTTAATACTCTTTTTCGATGGGCGATTGTTGGCACAGATAAATTTCTTGCATATACTTCCGGACTCGGAACGGGATTGCTTGCAGGATTTGCAACTTCAGCTCACGGATGGAATGGAACTCATAAAAACAGCGGGCGTCCCGGTTATGCTTGGTATTTTGGACGCGATTCCGAGTGGTCCGGGTTTGCTATTGATGACTACGGTGATACTGAAATAGTAAAAAAACAATTAAAATTTTTACAGCAATATCAGGACAAATCAGGGAAAATATTTCACGAGATCTCAACAAGCGGAGTTGTCCATTATGACGCAGCCGATGCAACTCCGTTGTATGTAGTTCTTGCCGGTCATTATCTGCGTGCATCCGGCGACATTCAATTCATTAAAGATAGTTGGACGCATCTTACGAAGGCAACTGATTTCCTTTATTCGACTGATACAGACGGCGATGGATTGATTGAGAATACAAACGAAGGTCACGGCTGGGTTGAAGGTGGTGCTTTGTTTGGAGCGCATAGTTCTTTTTATCTTTCATCGTCTTGGGGGCAAGTATTAAAGGACATGTCTTTTATTGCTGCATTAATCGGCGAAAATGACCTGGTGGCAAAATACTCTATGGATGCGAAAAAAGTTCAAAAAATATTAAATACTGATTTTTGGAATGACTCAACTCAATTCTATAATCTCGGGAAATTGAAAGATGGAACTTATCAAACCGAACCGACCGTACTTCCGGCTGTAGGTGCGTACTTTAATTTGTTAGATGATGCTAAAGTAAAATATATGCTTGATGCTTATGCATCAAATAGTTTTAGTACAGACTGGGGTACTCGTATTGTGAGTTCTTATTCAAAATTATTCAAACCAACAGGATATCATTATGGAGCTGTATGGCCGCTTTTTACGGGGTGGACTGCTTTGGCGGAGTACGAGTATGGGAACTCAGTACAAGCGTTCTCGCACTTCAATGAAAATCTTGCAATTAAAAATTATTGGGCGCTTGGATATGTTGAAGAGGTAATGAATGGCTCAGTATATAAACCATCAGGTGTTTGTCCACATCAGTGCTGGTCTGAAACAAATATTCTTCATCCAGCAATCACTGGCATGATTGGGTGGAAACCGAATGCGGTTGAACAAAGTGCGACACTCAAACCGAGATTCCCGCTTTCTTGGGATAATATCTCTGTTGCAAATTTACGATCAGGGAAGTCATTGCTTCAACTCTCGATGAAACGCGGATTAAACGAAACGGTGTACTCTATCAAACTTATTGAGGGACCGGAACTAAAAGTTCAATTCTCTCCTGAAATTCCGGATGGGATGAAAATTAAAAAGGCATTTATTGATAAGAAAGAAATAGCAATTAAAGATTCAACATTCAGAGGACTTCTGGCAATTCCAATACAAATTCAACTAAAAACAACTGTGGAAATTGTTTTTGAACACACTGGAGGAATTGGGATGTACCCTGTTGTTCCACATCCTCAACCCGGTGATAGTTCTCAAGGGTTTAGAATCATTTCCACTTCTCTCTCAGGGAAACAATATACGTTAATAGTGGAGGGCAAATCCGGAACTGAAGGAAATTTTATTTTAAATGCTTTCGATCAGAAGGTTGTATCTGTTACCAATGCTGAATTTGAAACAACTCCAAAGCAAGGTATCATAAATTTGAAAGTAAAATTTGACGATTTGTCAAGTCGGATTGGGCGTAAAACGGTTAAAGTAATGTTGCAGTAAAGCGATAAATGTGTTCATATCATAATTAAATTAAAATTTCTAGAATAAAAAAATATTTATTGAAAATAATGATTCGTACCCATAGAGAAAACGGTTTTTTACATTTAGTAATAGAAAATGAAAAAATAAGAGCGGTTTTTCTTCCTGAGATTGGAGGGAAAATGAAAGAGTTAATAAATCTGGAAACAGGGACACAATTTCTGCTGGAAAATCAGCGTGAAGATAAAATGTATTCCAGTCCTCTTTACGGTTCGGAGTTTTCGAAATACGATGTGAGCGGCTTTGATGAATGTTTCCCTACAGTCTCAGCGTGTGGAAAAGATTTGAAGGAAGATAAAAAACTTTGTTTTCCCGATCATGGTGAGTTGTGGTCAAGGAAGTGGAAATTTTCTTATGGGCGGGATTTCATTACTTTATTTATAGAAGGAATGAAAACAAAGTATCTTTTTGAAAAAAAAATCAAACTTATTGAAGACTCAATTGAAATAAATTATTGTGTAAAGAATTTATCTTCTGTTACTTTCCCATACATTTGGTCTGCTCATCCTTTACTTCAAGTTGCTGAAGGCGATAAACTGCTTTTACCAGGAAATTCGGATGTTGTTTCTTTGCATTGGGTATCCGATCCAATAATTGGGAAACCGGGCGCTCTTCTTGATCTTTCTTTTTTAATGGTGAAACAAAACGAATTTGATTTTTCTATTGTGCCTGATAAATCAGTAGAAATTGCTATGAAATGTTTTACAGAAAGATTAACCAAAGGGTATGCCGGGCTTTATAAGAAAGAGAAAAACGAAACCATCTTATTCACGTTTGATGCTGATGTAATTCCTTACTTGGGAATTTGGTTGTGTTACGGCGGCTGGCCTGTCGATTCTGAAAGGAAGCATTATACTATTGGCTTGGAACCAACTAACGGAAGTTCAGATTCACTTACCGAAGCTGTCAAGAAAAATAATTATTCGGAGCTTGGTTCGTTTGGAGAACATAACTGGACTCTTAAAATTACTTTAGTTCAAGGCATACCAGAGGTTTTCAACAATGAATCGGATGAAAGAAAAATTTCTTACATAGAAAAATATAAAAAGCATTAAAACTCAGTGTAACTCAGTGAACTCTCTGTGTCTCCCGGTGAAATTGTTTTTACACAGAGCAACATGGAGGAATCACAGAGAACTACGGAGGGAAAAACAAAGGCACAACATTTTATAGTTATATGAACAATATCTTCTACTTAATCCGTTGTATAGTTGTATATTAATAAAAACTTTTAAAACAATAGAGTAATAGAATAATGAAATCATTAAAACTTTTTCTAGTAATCGCTTTTGTTATTACACTAAATAATTTTGCTCAAACCGGATTGAGAAATAAATTTGATCTACAACAAAACGATATTGCGATCACTCGACCTGCACAGCCAAATCAGTATATGGATAAGATCGGGCAGAAAGCAGCGTTGTTGGGTTATGAGAACGGATCATTCGAAATGTGGATCTGGCCGTGGAAAGTTCTGCGCAATTTTGAAATACAATTTTTTGTAGGAACCACCACACAACCGATTCTTGCTAAAGATATTTTGCGGGATATTTCTGTAACTCCGGAAGCGACAACACTCACATTTGTTTATGAATCGTTCACAGTGAAAGAAATAATTTTCATTCCTCACGATAAACCCGGGGCAATAATTCTTCTTGATGTGAATACAACAACTCCACTAACAATTGTTCCGGGATTCATGCCCGTCATGCAGCCGCAATGGCCGGCTGGAATCGGCGGACAGTATAGTTACTGGGATGACGATGTGAAAGCTTATGTAATTTCGGAATCGCAGCAGAGAGGATTGTTCTTGTGCGGTTCGCCTGTCGCACAACAAATGGCTGCACCACCCGCCCACATGTTTGCGGATAACCCGATTCAATTTAAAATTGATATCAAACCCCGGGAAGCAAAAAATAATTTCATCCCGATTGTGATTGCAGGTAGTCCGGTTAATACAAAATATGATTCTGTAAAGGTGCTTTATAATAATCTTCTCGGCAACATTGAAACATTATACAAAAAGAATTGTGAGTATTATGAAAATCTCCGTAATTCAACTGTTGAAGTAATAACGCCGGATGAAAAATTGAATCTCGCATTTGAATATGGAAAAGTTGCGTTGAACAATTTGATGGTTAATAATTCAACTCTTGGGAATGGATTGGTTGCCGGATATGGATTAAGTGGCGGCGGCGGACGTCCCGGCTTTGCGTGGTTCTTCGGCGGCGATGCATTCATCAATTCACTGGCAATGAATTCTTATGGTGATTATTCAACTGTCCGTTCTGCACTTGAATTTACACAAAAATGGCAGCGGCAAGATGATTTCCCGATTAGAAAAAAATCAAGAGACGAAAAAAATATTGATGTGGGCAAAATGTCGCACGAACTTTCTCAAAGCGATGGACTTATTGATTGGTGGAACGATTATCACTACGGATACAATCATGCCGATACATCTCCGTGGTATCTTGCTGCAATGGGAGATTATTTCAGAAAAACCGGAGATGTTGAATTCATAAAGAAAAGTTGGAAATCAATTGTGCAAGCATATAACTGGTCTAAGAGTAAAGACAGCAATGGTGACGGCTTGATGGATCTCAAAGGCGCGGGACTTGGTGTGCTCGAGTTTGGCGCACTTGTGAAAATCTTCAACGATAACTACACTCAAAGTTTATGGACGCAAGGAATTAAGGAAGTAAACTTGATGGCAAAGTATACCGGTGATAAAGAAATAGAAAAAGAAACTGAAATACTTTTTCCAAAAGCCCAGCAAGCACTTGAAAAAATATTTTGGATTGATGATTTGGGGTTTTACAGTTTCGGCGCAGCAGAAGACGGAAAACAAGTTCGTGATAAAAACATCTATTCGTCGGCATCGATTCTTTTTGGATTGATGAACAATGGACGAAGCGTAAGCACAATAGAAAAATTTAACGAAAGCGATATGGTTACGGATTGGGGTGTTCGAAACCTTTCCAACAAATCCTCAATGTATGAACCGACAAACTATAATTATGGCACTATATGGCCATTCACTTCTTATTTTATCGGCGCAGCGCAATTTTATGCTCACTTTAATCTGCAAGGATTAGAAACAGTAAGAAAGACAGCGCAACATGCTTTTGATTATGGTCTTGGGATTGTGCCGGAAGTTTTTTCCGGTGATATTAACACTAAACTCGGCGAAGCTTATCATGATCAAGGGTTTTCGGTTAGCGGTTACGTTTTTCCGATGATACGGGGCTTGATTGGTTTGGAGGTCGATGCTCTTAATAACAAAATTACGTTTTCCCCAAAAATTCCGGCTGATTGGAAATTCTTAAAAGTTCATAATGTAAATGTCGGCGGTGCAATTGTTAATTTGGATTTAGCAAATGAGAATGGTCGGATGGAATTATTAGCAAAAAAAATATCTGGTAGAAATATTCAAATTGAATTCTCTCCCGATCTTCCGCTGGGAACAGAGAGTAATTCTATGCACGTGAACGGACAACTGGTAAAACCGGAGATGATCCATCATAAACAAGCAGAGCAATTAAAGATCATTCTGGATCTGGAAGAGGAGTCATCCGTTGTTTTGATGTATAAACCAAGTGTATCGGTTTTTCTTCAAGATCACTCTACGCCGATCGGGGATACAAATGAAGGACTGAAAATTGTATCTCAAAACTTGGATGGAAAGAAGTTAACCGTTCATTGCGAAGGAAAGCCGAACAAAGATTATGAATTGGGAATTATGAATTACGAATTAGTAAAATCTATCTCCGGTGCTGAGTTGAAGGATGGAAAATTGATTGTGAATATTCCTGGAACCGGAAATGATTTTTTAAAACACGAAATTGCAGTTGAAGTCAGATAACAATTGTCAACAGATAATAATTTTTCTTTAATTTTTATTCGAATTCTTATTGGAATAGAAAATCAATTTTAATAGCTTTTGGACGTGCTTAAGGATACTGCTAAATTATTTTATTTAGGAAACATGCTTCCAATAACACTTGAACCTCAACAACAGATAAATCTTTTTCCAAAGCATTCTAACAATGCCTCTAATTTCGAATTAGAAGTTGTTAACAAAGGACTCGCCGCAGAAATTCGTCTTTACTTTTTAACCAGCAAAAAAGAAAAAGTTGTTAGACGAACTAGGAAAAAATCAATTCCCAAACATGAAACAATATTATTATTCTAGATAAAGGGAAACCTTATGCAAGCAATCGGACTAACAATAGTAGATTGGGTTATCATACTAATCTACTTTGCATTTGTTCTTGGCATTGGTTGGTATCTCCGCAAATTCACAACAAGTCATGAAGATTTTTTTCTTGCCGGTAGAAAAAATTCTTCATGGGTTGCCGGGTTAGCATTTCTTTCTGCAAACCTCGGTGCACTCGAACTTCTTGGAATGACCGGTAATACATTCAAATACGGAATGTACGTTGCGCACTTTTATTGGATCGGTGCAATACCGGCAATGCTCTTCCTTGGCATTTACATGATGCCTTTTTATTACAGCAGCAAAATCAATTCTGTGCCGGGTTATCTTAAACTCCGCTTCGATGAAAAAACCCGCGTGTTAAATGGAATTGCATTTGCAATCATGACGCTTCTCGTTTCAGGAATCAATCTTTACGCTATGGCACTTGTACTTCATACTTTTCTTGGATGGAACTGGGATGTAAGTATGTGGGTCTCCGCAATTACTGTTGCCGGTTATGTAGGATTAAGCGGATTGATGTCGGCAATTTTTACAGAGATAATTCAGTTCTTTATGATTTGGTTTGGACTCTTTCTCGTTTCAATTCTTGGAATCATCGAAATTGGAAGCATGAAAGAAATTATGGCGCGCATAAATGAATACAGTTCTCAAGTTTCGTTTACAACTCTTTGGTCAACAGCATCAGATCCGACACAAAACGGTATGTTCATTCATTGGGGCGGAATTGTCCTGGGTCTTGGTTTTGTACTCTCATTCGGATATTGGACAACAGATTTTCTTGTTGTTCAACGTGCGTTCTCTGCAAAAGATCTTCGTTCCGCAAGGATGACGCCGATTCTGGCATCATTCTTTAAAATGGCTTTACCATTCCTTGTAATTGTTGCTGGATTGATTGCTATTGCTCTTTCGATAGATCCGAAAAGCGGCTTTAAACTTTTGCAAGACGGAGGGCAAATAAATTATGATTCGGCTCTTCCTCTCTTGATTGCGAGATATTATCCGTCGGGATTGGTCGGACTTGGTGTAACCGCGTTACTCGCTGGATTCATGGCAGGACAGGCAGGTAATATAAGCGCGTTCAACACTGTATGGACTTACGATATTTATAAATCTGTCTTAAATAGAAAAGCGTCAGATGCCCACTTACTCTGGATGGGACGAGCATCGACAATTGTTGGAGTTATCATTTCTCTCGGTACTGCATATTGGGCCAAGAGTTTTCCGAGCATAATGGATTATATGCAAGCAATTTTTTCTTGGGTTAACGCGCCGCTCTTTGCAACGATGCTTCTCGGAATGTTTGTTTGGTGGATTACACCTAACGGCGCATTCTGGGGATTGGTTGCGGGAATGTCGTCATCATTTTTTATGTGGCTGGCTGTAAAATTTCATTGGTTCAGCGAAAGTATCATAACAATGTCGGGTACTCAAAGCGATATGGCCGCAAACTTTTGGCGCGCTTGGTGGGCTTGGTCAATCTGCGCAGCAATTACAATTTTGATCAGTCTTGTCACAAAAAGAAGACCGAAAGAAGAACTGGTGGGATTAGTGAGGGGATTAACAGAGGATAAACATGATCAGCATTTACCATTCGTAAAACGTCCGGAGTTTGTTGCAATTATTTCGTTGATCATATTAGTACTACTGAATATTTGGTTTTGGTAAAAATAAAGATTTTCATTCCGGTTTGCTTGGACGACTCAAGCTTAGACCGGGACAGCATTAAGGAGATTCGAAAAATGACAGAACATAAAATGAAACCGATCTGGTTTTTTGTTGGATTGATTTTACTTGTAATGGGCGGAATAATTTTTCTATCGGGAATTTATCAGTTCATAAATCCACCAGAAATAAAAACCGTACTTGCCGAAATTCATCCCGCTATATGGTGGGGAGCTGTAATGTTTATCTTTGGCGGTATCTTGTATTGGAAGACGAGAAAGCAGACTGTAAAGTAACAAATGAATATTTCGGAATCCTTTCGCAAAAAATTCAAAGAACTTTTTGATGAAGACCCTTTGCTCGTACGTTCACCTGGAAGAGTTAATCTTATAGGCGAACATACCGATTACAATCTGGGTTTTGTTTTGCCAGCCGCAATTGATAAAGCAATTTACTTTGCCATTGCTCCGAGAAGCGATAACTGCGCAAAGCTTTTTGCAGTTGATATGAATGATAGTTTTGAGTTCACAATTGATAAGCTGCATAAATCAGAAAAAGGTTGGCCTAATTATTTAATGGGTGTTGTTGATCAACTCAACAAAAGAGGATACAAAACGAATGGGTTTAACTGCGTGTTCGGTGGAGATATTCCGCTTGGTGCAGGTTTATCATCATCTGCAGCACTGG